>ENA-ORLM01000312-ORLM01000312.1-human-gut-metagenome-genome-assembly--contig:-NODE-312-length-53948-cov-5.666054_pt1 | contig 53948 bp, 46 predicted proteins | sample MGYA00243063_ERZ508815 | MGnify/ENA primary metagenome ERZ508815 (study PRJEB26277, sample SAMN04329768) | human gut metagenome | biome: human-associated habitat | host: Homo sapiens | place: USA...
TTCGCCTGAATGAGGGCGGCGTAGCGGGCTACGTCAACTGAATGAAGGCAAAATATACCGCAAATTGGGACGTGCAGGTTGCCGGAATGATTTTTCAAACACGCTCTAGTATTTACCTGGTCAAAAAAATGGCTGCTCGGTTTCGTACCTTGCAGCCATAGTATAACGATTTTCTTTTAGAAAGTGGTCGCATAGAAAGCGACATTAAACAACATTCATTGTTTTATGATCCAATCAGACTCTGATCAAAAGCAAACAATGCTTCATTGATTTCATATACATTATAATTACCCTGTTCAACAAAATATTCTACAATAATATCAAACTTGCTTGAACGAGACAAAGTAAATCCCGCCTTACCAAGCATATCCTGCATTTCTGCAATTGGCAGTTCCAATGCCAGAGCAAATGCCAGCACTGTCGTTTTAGACGGTTTATAAAATTTATTCGAGCGAATTTTAGAAAAAAGTTTCCGATCAATATTTGCTTTCTTGTAACACTGCGTGTCTGTCATGTCGGATTCGTCAATTTTACGAAGCAGCATTTCCGAAAAACTTTCATCTATCTGATTCAACGCATCCTCCAGAGTCCTGCTGCTTATCGCATTATAGCTTGGCTTCGCTTCCATCCTCTCCACTGCTGACCCGAAACAACTTTCTCCAATAAGCGGCTCCGATCGCCATCTCTGTTCTTCCCGACTGTCCGAGTGTTCTTTCACATATCGGTCATCTATATAAGCTGTAATATCCGCAAACAACTTTCCGCTAATCTGATATGCCTTCCGGTCAAAAATTACAATGAAGACTGTCATCTCATTTTCCAGTAGAAAATTTCCAATGATATCTACAGCAACTTTTAATGCCTGATCTTTTGGATAGCCATAAATTCCAGAAGAAATCAGAGGAAAAGCAACCGATTCACAGCCATATTCCTTCGCCAGATTCAGTGATGTATCATAGCAGGATTCTAAAAGTTTTTGTTCTTGATGTTTTCCATCCAGCCAGATTGGTCCAACTGTGTGAATGACATATTTACAGGGAAGACGATATCCATTTGTAATTTTAGCATTCCCTGTCTCACATCCATGGAGCATTCTACATTCCTTAAGAAGGTCTGGGCCGGCAGCACGATGAATGCATCCATCTACCCCGCCTCCTCCTAATAGAGATGTATTAGCTGCATTGACAATTGCATCAACATTCATTTTTGTAATATCATTTCTAACAATTTTCAATGGCATAGAATATACCTCCTACTGTTTATCCAAAATTTCCCATTTTCATCGCCTGTGTATCAGACTTACTATTCGTGACATCCTCCCCCACCTGTAGAGGTGGGGGCTTCCCAACCTCGGCAAGTTTGGTTCTCGTTCGATAACACTACTGTGCTAAGCATAAGCGAGCTATCCCCGTGTGTCCCACGGTTGTGTTATATTGTATAAAAATCGTAAAAATGGCAAGAGCATGACCAAATGCTTTTTTATTTTCCATATTTTCCTCCTCTTTAGTTTTTATAATCTTCTCTCATTTTAAATACACTCTCACCATTGTATCTCAAACTTGCAAAAAAGTCATGGGCGAAAAAATATTTTTATTTTGTGTTGACATTTTCTCGTCCTACATGTATTATTGTATTAATCACTTAGTACAATAATACAGGATTTTATTGTAAGGAATTTATTACATTTTCCTGCAAAATAGAATTGTATCAGATGTGAGATGACGCGCAGCTTGCAGCAAAAATGCCGAGGCATTCTTGAATGTAAGTGTTGATAACTTAAAGGAGGTGTTATAAATGTCTTGGAATCTTGACTCCAGCCGTCCAATTTACGCTCAGATTATCGAGAAAGTATCGCTGGATATTGTATCAGGCAAATATCAGCCGGGCGACAAACTTCCTTCGGTCAGAGATTTAGCTGCTCAGGCGGGGGTAAATCCCAACACAATGCAGAAAGCTCTTTCCGAATTAGAAAGAGAGAATCTGGTTCATTCCGCAAGAACAAGCGGGCGATTTATTACAGAGGACAAAGCTATGATTGAAAAAATGAGAGAGGAACTGGCATCCACACAAATCAAAGAATTTCTTAATAAAATGTCACAGATGGGATTTGATTACGAAAAGACAATCACTTTACTTGAAAAACTCGGAAAGGAGAATCAGAAATGAGTACAATTCTGGAATGTTAAAATCTATCCAAAAAATATGGCCGCAAACAGGCACTCGACAATATTACTCTTTCCTTAGAATCCGGCAAAATTATCGGTCTTCTTGGGCCAAATGGCAGTGGAAAGACTACTTTAATCAAGTTAATCAACGGATTACTTGCTCCAACAGGCGGAAAACTTTTTATCAATGGAAATACCCCTGGAGTCGAATCGAAAAAAATCGTCTCCTATCTCCCAGAGCGTACCTACTTAGATGAAACCCAGAAAGTTTCAGAAGCAATTACATTATTTGAGGACTTTTATGAAGACTTCGACAGAAGCCGGGCAATTTCCATGTTAGAAAAGTTAAACATTGATTCAAATGCCCGAATCAAAACCCTTTCAAAAGGAACAAAAGAAAAAGTACAGCTAATCCTTGTCATGAGCCGCCGCGCTAAACTTTACTGTCTCGACGAGCCGATTGCCGGAGTGGACCCTGCTGCAAGAGATTACATTTTAAGTACGATTATCAACAATTACGAACCCGATTCCACCATCCTCATCTCCACGCATCTTATTTCTGACGTGGAAAATATTTTGGATGAAGTTGTTTTTATCAAAAACGGACATATCGTCCTGAAAAATGATGTGGAAGATATTCGTTTTAATCAGGGAAAATCAGTAGATGTATTATTCCGGGAGGTATTCAAATGTTAGGAAAATTATTTAAATATGAATGGCGTTCTATTTCAAAGCTTCTACTGCCAATTCATGGATTCGTGTTATTATTTGCCCTCTTATCTCGCTTTTATTTTACAATAAGCGGAGGAACAGACGCTTTATTAAACACCGATTCCACTATCATAGGCACGTTGACAATGCTTCTTATTTTTGCTCTTGTCATTGTCATTTCAAGTATTGCTATCTTTACTTATATATATAGCGGCTATCATTTCCATAAAAATGTATTTACCGACCAGGGCTACCTTACAAATACCCTGCCTGTAACACCATCACAGCTTTTGCTTTCAAAAGAACTTGCTGCTTTACTATGGCTTCTTATTGACGTTGTAGTTATCAGCATATCTATCTTTATTTTGGTAGGAAGTACAGAGCTTTTCTCTAACTTTAGTATTTTCTGGAGCACTCTGATACGTTATGCAAGCCAGACACCGCTCTTTACAACATTAATTATTATTGCCCTTGTTCTATCACCATTCCTGGCAATTGGTATACTGTTTTTCAGTATCACACTTGGAAATCTTGCCTCCAGCCACAAAGTACTTGCTTCCATTGGGGCATATGTTGGAATTTATGTTGTTCAGCAGATATTTGGATTAATCCAGCTTGTAGTCTGGGGATACTTCGGCAGCACTACAATTATGCGGGTGAATATTTACAGCAATAACTACTCCTTTGAAACTTTCCTTAATCCAATTCTGATTACTGGGCTTATCTTTAATATTATTCTGATTGCCGTATGCTGGATGGGAAGTAAATACATCATGACAAAGAGACTGAATCTTCAATAGAGAAATTCTGAGTTGTGAGGCTGCGGAGCAGACGAACTCCTAAAGATAAATAAAGCATATTTGTGACTTTAGTCACGGCAGTTTGAATGTTCGCTTACAGCGCTCACATCCAAACCTTGCTCCGAGGCCACAAATATGCTTTATTTATCTTCAGGAGTTCTGCTCGTTGGCAGCTCAGAAAATCAGTTAGAGGGATTTGGGGAAGAGGACAGGAGATGTAGAAGTTCCGGGAAATGAAATTTTATAGGATTGACACTTGAAGCAGTGCCACAATCGTATAGTTATTTATGGTCACTACTTTTTTCTATTAACTAGAGCGTGTTTGAAAAACCATTCCTACAATCTGCACGCCCCAATTTGCGGTAAAAATGCTAAAGAAAGCAAAAAAGTTATAAGGCGAATGGATAAAGCCCGGAAATCTTCCAAAGATAGTTATAATATCAAATAATTTAAAATGATAAGATAAGTGTCAGTCCTCCAGTATTTCAATTCCTCAAAAGGTCACAACAGTCTGAAGCCTCCCTCAAATCTTTCTCAAAATAAATTCTGAATTTGCATGGGCAGCCAACAAACAGCTCCCAAAGAGAGCCGATACCCTATATTTGTGGCCTCGGAGCAAAGGTTGGATGCGAGCGGGTGAGCGAACATTCAACCTGCAGCGACTAAAGTCACAAATATAGGGTATCGGCTCTCTTTGGGAGCGTCTCCTTGCCTGCGGCAAATCAGGACTTAATAAGCTTTTCCGAAGTAAACCTCACATTTTGCTGGTTTTCCACAGTGAACACATACATCGGAATGTTTTGCCTGTACAAATGGAATACAACGTGTTGTTGCACCATTCTCATCTTTGATGGCTTCTTCACATTCTTTTTCTCCACACCACATTGCGCGGATGAATCCCTGCTGGTTTTCAAGAATGTCATTGAATTCTTCCCAGTTATGAGCGATATGTGTATTTTTCTCAAGATGTGCTTTTGCTTTATTGTACATATCGTTCTGCATTGTCTCAAGAACTTCTGTTAATGTTTCTGGAATCTTATCAATAGGTGTGACAATCTTTTCTCTTGTGTCACGACGAACGATAACTGCCTGACCTTTTTCGATATCCTTTGGTCCGATTTCGATACGGGTAGGAATTCCCTGAATTTCCTGTTCGCTGAACTTCCATCCTGGGGATTTATCGGAATCATCTACTTTTACAGAGAAGTTGGACTTCAGAGTATCACGAATCTCAAATGCTTTATCTAAAACACCGTCTTTCTTCTGCTGGATTGGGATGATCATTGTCTGTACTGGAGCGATTCTTGGAGGTAATACAAGTCCGCTGTCATCACCGTGTACCATGATGATCGCACCGATGATACGAGTGGACATTCCCCATGAAGTCTCGTATACAGGAGAAAGTTTATTCTCTTTATTTGTATACTCAATACCAAAAGCCTTTGCAAATCCGTTACCAAAGTTGTGGCTTGTACCGGACTGTAATGCCTTACAGTCATGCATTAATGCCTCAATTGTGTAAGTAGCTTCTGCACCGGCAAATTTTTCTTTTTCTGTCTTTCTTCCTTTTACTAATGGAATCGCTAAAACCTGCTCACAGAAATCTGCGTATACGTTGAGCATCTGCTCTGTTCTTTCTTTTGCTTCCTCTGCTGTTGCGTGGAAAGTATGTCCTTCCTGCCATAAGAACTCAGAAGAACGAAGGAATGGACGAGTTGTCTTTTCCCAGCGAAGTACGGAGCACCACTGATTGTATACAACTGGAAGGTCACGATAAGAATGTACGATGTCCTTTACATGGTCGCAGAATAAGGTCTCTGATGTAGGACGTACACAAAGTCTTTCTGCAAGTTTCTCTTCTCCACCATGAGTTACCCATGCTACTTCTGGTGCAAAACCTTCTACATGATCTTTTTCTTTCTGTAAAAGACTCTCAGGAATTAACATTGGAAGATATACGTTCTCTACCCCTGTCTCTTTAAATCTTGCATCTAACTGCTTCTGGATATTCTCCCAGATTGCATATCCTCTTGGGCGGATGATCATGCATCCTCTTACGTTAGAATAAGAAATTAACTCTGCCTTTGTTACTACATCTGTATACCACTGGGTAAAATCTTTATCCATTGGAGTGATTGCTTCTACAAGCTTCTTTTCCTTAGCCATAATATTTCCTTTCTTCTTATATAACATGATATCTAACATATTTTTTATGATACAAAGATAAAGGATTGCTGCTTCAATTCCCGCAACAATCCGCACTGTCAGTCTGTTTTTTATTGTAAAATAACTCCCTTGATTTGTCAAGAATATGACTATATAAAGCGAGAAAATATACATAAATATGTATACAAAAATAGCACCACCAATAAATAGCTGGCAGTGCTATTTTTTAAAATGCTTCTACATCCATCTTCTCAAATGCTTCTCCTGATGGTTCTATCTTAAATGTCATTCTCTCCCCAGTTACCGGATGATTAAAGGATATCCTTGTAGAATATAATCCAATCTCTGTATATTTCTTTTTCGTTTTCTGGAACTTTGAATTATATTTTGTATCGCCATAAAGTCCAAGTCCACGAGAAGCAAACTGTACTCGAATCTGGTGATGACGGCCTGTATGAAGAATGACAAGGATCCATGTAAGCACTCCTTCTTTTGTCTCAATACAGTCAATCAATTCATAATCCAGTTCTGCTTTCCTGGCTCCCGGTGTTCCTGCTTTCACTACTTCTGTTTTATTTGTCTTTCCATTTTTCAGGAGATAATCTTCAAAAGTTCCAAAGTCCTCTCTAAGATTTCCACACACAACTGCCTGGTAGTTTTTTTCAAATTCAAAATTTTGAATCTGTTCGCTAAGATTTGCAGCAGCCTCTTTTGTCTTAGCAAGAACCATTAATCCACCTACTGGTCTGTCCAGACGGTGAACAACGGCAAGATATGGTTCTTCCTCACTATTTTGCTCCTCAAAAATATGATGCTTTAGTATTGTAAGCACATCCATATCTCTTGTATGATCGCTCTGTACCGGCATACCTGCAGGTTTTTCACATACAATTACTGCATCGTCTTCAAATACAATCGGAACTCTCTTTTTCTTTACCATATATTCTTTACTACTCCTCTATTACTTCAGTCTTTTATCTCCTCTATTATACTTATTCAGATTCTTAAAATCAAATGGCATCTACAATACTTTCTCTTTCTCCACTTACATCACTGTCAATAACTCTAAAACGATAACCTGATCCCCAGACCGTTTCAATATATCCGGACTTTACATTTGCATTCTCTGTTTTCTTTCGTATCTTTTTAATATGAACTGTTACTGTCGCAATCTCACCCATTGAATCCATTCCCCACACTGCACTGAATAATTCATCTTTGGAAAATACATGGTTTGGATGTGTTGCGAGATAAGTAAGAAGATCAAATTCCTTAGTAGTAAAAAATCTTTCTTCTTCATTTACGAAGACTCTACGGGCACTTTTATCAATTTTCAATCCTGGGTATTCTATATATTCATTTACATCAATACGTTTCCTGGTGAGTCTGATATAGCGATTTAAATGTGCTTTTACCCTTGCAACCAGTTCGTTCGGACTAAATGGCTTCGTAATATAATCATCTGCTCCAATGCCCAATCCTCTTATCTTATCAATATCACTTTTCTTTGCGGAAACAATAAGAATTGGTATATCTATTCTATGGCGAAGCTCCCGGCATATCTCAAATCCATCCATATCAGGAAGCATCAAATCCAATATAATAAGATCAATATCTCCTTTCAACGCTCTTTGTAATCCGCCCTCACCCGTTTCTTCAATAGATACTTTAAAAGAATTAATCTCCAAATAATCTCTTTCTAATTCCGCAACAGCTCTTTCATCCTCTATTATCAAAATATGCTTCATAAACACCTCTCCATTCTTTGCTGACTTTCTTGTAACTCTTATGTGAAAGAAAGCCTGCCTGCAACAGGAGTACTTTTCGCCCACACAGTATTTGTGGTCTTCTATAACTTTTGATAATAGAAAATCCCAATTATGCTGCCTTCCCCGACAATACTCTTTTATTTACTTTATTGTAATACGATTATAACATAAATTGATTTTTAAAACACAACTTTTCAAAAACTAAACAATATTTAACAAATATTTTATAAAATTTTTAGGTTTGGGAGACGAAAACAGGAAAATCATATCCTAGAAAATGTGACTTTCGTCGTGGCGTGTTGAATGTTCGCTTTCACGCTCGCATCCAACACTTGCTCCCAGGCCACATTTTCTAGGATATGATTTTTTTGTTTTCTGACTTTGGCAAACTAAATTTTATAAAATAGGGGGGGAGGATTTGGGGATTCTCAGGAGGGGTTTCTATTAAATAGTAAGTTTTTAGTTTTTTAATCTTTTTCTACTCTATAGATAACTTGAATCCAGCCAAACTCTCCAGCTCTCTCCCTCAAATCCTACCAAAAAACTACATTCTTCCCCACTCTCCAGAGCAAGTAGAAAACTACCGATAGGTTTTCTGAATCCCCCCAGAAGACAGAACTCTGAACCCTGTATCAATAGTATCTGTGGCCTGGGAGCAAGTGTTGAACACGAGCGCGTAAGCGAGTATTCAACACGCCGCGACGAAAGTCACAGATACTATTGATACAGGGTTCAGAGTTCGTCTCCATGAAATCAAAATCTATCTATTTAAACTCAAGAATGTAGTTTAAAATCTCATCTGCTACTTCCTCTTTGGACATGAGTTCGAGATTTTTTTCTTCTTTTTCTGAAATGATTGTAACCCTGTTGGTATCTGTTCCAAATCCAGCCCCCTGCTCTTTCAAATTGTTAGCTACAATCATATCAAGATGTTTTTTCTTTAATTTTTTTCGGGAATTTTCAAGCATATTTTGTGTTTCCATGGAAAATCCGCAAATAATCTGTTCTGGCTTCTTATGCTCTCCGACATAGCCAAGTATATCGGTTGTTCTTTCGAGAGCGATCGCCATATCTCCATCTCTCTTTTTTACCTTCTCATCGCTGACATTAGACGGACGATAGTCTGCTACTGCTGCTGCTTTAATGAGGATATCCTGCTCTGGAAAACCGCCGCTGACTGCTTCAAACATATCCTGTGCCGTAGTTACAGGAACCATTTTCACAAATGGAACTGGATCGAGTGCAACGGGACCGGAGACAAGTGTTACGTCCGCTCCGCGGAGCATTGCTCTTTTTGCGATGGCATATCCCATCTTTCCTGTAGAGTGATTTGTGATGTAGCGGACAGGGTCAATAGCTTCCTGCGTCGGACCGGCAGTTACCATAATCTTTTTGCCCTTTAAATCTTTTTCACAGGCAATTTCCTTTATGATATATTCATACAAAACTTCCGGATCTGGCATCTTTCCTGCCCCTGTATCTCCGCATGCAAGATAACCAACTGCAGGCTCTACCACTTCCATATCGTATTTCTTCAATATGTTTAAATTATCCTGTACAATCGGATTTTCAAACATATGCACATTCATTGCAGGAGATACGATTTTCTTTGCACTGCAGGCTAAGGCTGTTGTGCTTAACATATCATCTGCAATTCCATGAGCAAGCTTGGCAATAATATTGGCGGAAGCTGGTGCGATCATCATCACATCTGCTTTCTGTGCCACAGACACATGTGCTACATGAAACTGAAAATTTCTGTCAAATGTATCTACGAGACATTTATTATTTGTCAATGTCTCAAATGCAATCGGATTGATAAAGTTCGTTGCGTTTTTTGTCATAATCACATGCACATCACAGTGCTGTTTTACGAGCATACTTGCAAGATTTGCAATTTTATAAGCGGCAATACTTCCAGTTACTCCTAAAACGACGGTTTTTCCTTTTAACATTTTTTATCCTAACCTCTCCATGTCGAATAAACGCCCATGTCTTTCATAATTTGTAACACGGCTGATTTTATTCTCATCATTTACAAATACAACATTTGGTTTATTTTCTTTGGCTTCTTCTGGAGTCATCTGTGCATAAGCCATGAGGATAATCTTATCATTTACACTGGCACATCTTGCTGCGGCACCATTTAAACACATAACGCCGCTGCCTCTTTCGCCGGCAATTGTGTATGTCTCAAAACGGTTTCCATTATTTACATCTACAATCTGAACCATCTGGTATTCTCTGATACCGGCCGCGTCAAGTAAATCCTCATCTACTGTGATGCTTCCAACATAATCAAGTTCAGCCTGAGTAACAGTTGCTCTGTGAATCTTTCCCTGTAACATTGTAATCTGCATTGTATCTATTCCTCCGAAAAATCTCTATGTCTTCTTAATTACAAAATATTAAATAAATCATTATTCAAAGCTACCTGAATTTTAATTTATATTCATTTTCGATATAAACTACTTAGCTCTGAATAACTCTGCGTGTGCTTGAAATATTCTTTAATCCACTTGTTACTCTACGATAAAGTTATCGATGAGTCTTGTCTTTCCAATATAAACGGCCATAGCTACTAATACTGGGGCTTTGATTTCTTCTACAGGCTGCATGGATAATCCGTCTACTGCCTCCACATAATCAATCTTAGCCATTGGCTCAGACTCAATCTTCTTAATCATTGCTTCTTTTACTGCTGCTGCAGATGTCTCTCCATCTTCTACCATTTTTTTACCGAGGAATACAGCTTTACTTAAAATGAGTGCTGCCTTTCTTTCCTCTTCATTTAAATAAGTATTTCTTGAACTCTTTGCCAGACCATCTTCTTCACGCACGATTGGACATCCAACAATTTCGATATCCATATTTAAGTCTCTTACCATACGACGGATGATAGCAAGCTGCTGTGCATCTTTCTGTCCAAAATAAGCACGGTCCGGTGTTACGATATTAAAGAGTTTACTTACAACGGTACATACTCCTCTGAAATGAATTGGTCTGCTCTTTCCACATAATGTCTTAGAAAGAACATCCATATCCACCCATGTACAAAAATCTGGTGCATACATTTCAGATGGTTCTGGGTGAAATACCATAGCTGCTCCAATAGATTCACAAAGCTTACAGTCTGCCTCGAAATCTCTTGGATAAGCTTCTAAGTCTTCTGTTGGTCCAAACTGTGTAGGATTTAAAAATACACTGACAACAACTTTATCATTCTGCTCTACTGCTTTTTTGATTAAGCTTGCATGTCCTTCGTGAAGATATCCCATTGTAGGGACAAGACCAACGGTAAGGCCCTCTCTTCTCCATGCTTTTACCTGCTCTCTTACTTCTTTTACTGTATATACTTTTTCCATAATCTTATTATCCTTCTTTTATATATTTATAATGCCTGATTCTAGAGCGTGTTTGAAAAATGCTTTCTGCAAGATGTGCATCACAATTTGCGGGAGATTTCGCCTGAATGAGGGCGGCGTAGTGGGCTACGGCAACCGAATGAAGGCAAAATATACCGCAAATTGGGGTGTGCAGATTGCTGGAATGATTTTTCAAACACGCTCTAGCATCCCATACTAAAACGATTTTCAAATCGAAAATATCAGATTTATTAATCCAGCATTAATAAAGCTTATCTAACACTTCATCAGCAATCTTAAATGTATGTTCCTGTGCCGGGAAGGAGCTGTCCTTTACTGCGGCATCATAATCTTTGAATGCCTGTGACATAATCTCCCCTACATTTGCAAAGCTTCGTACAAACTTCGGTGTAAAATCAGAAAACATAGAGAGCATATCTGCATAGACAAGAATCTGTCCATCGCAGCCCTCTCCTGCTCCGATTCCAATCGTAGGAATATGTAACGCCTCTGTTACCTTGCGGGCAAGTTTGGCTGGAACACATTCTAAAACAACAGCAAATGCTCCTGCTTCTTCTACTGCCTTTGCGTCTTCAATAAGCTGCTGTGCTGCCTCTACAGTTTTACCCTGTACTTTAAATCCACCAAATGCATTGACGGACTGTGGAGTGAGTCCAAGATGTGCCATTACTGGAATAGAAGCATCAGTGATTGCCTTAATCTGTGGACACACACTTTTTCCACCCTCTAACTTCACACAGTCACACTGTGTCTCTTTCATAATCTTTCCGGCATTTACAACTGCATCATAAACAGAAGTCTGATAAGAAAGGAAAGGCATATCTACTACTACTAAAGAATTCTTTGCTCCTCTTGCAACAGCAGCTCCATGATGAATCATATCTTCTACTGTTACTGGGATTGTAGTATCATATCCTAAAACAACATTTCCGAGGGAATCTCCAACTAAGATTCCGTTAATTCCTGCAGCATCTTCTAACTTTGCTGTGGAATAATCGTATGCTGTCAGCATGGAAATCTTTTCACCTTTATCTTTCATTGCCTGAAAAGTTGTTACCGTGTTCTTCATTATATACCTCCTGATTCGCTGTCCCTTATGTTGTTGTCATGCAACCCTCACACAAAATCTTCGCTTCATCAAATCATCATCTGATAAAATCGCGAAATGATTTGTGGTCAGACAGTCTTACTCATTTCCGAGAATGTGTTTTAGCCTTCCATAATCTCTGCCCGGATTTTTCTTTTCTCCTATGGAAATAAGAACTTCTGACAAAAGACGATAAAGCATTTGCTGTTTCTCATCCAGACAGTTCAAATGCTTTTCCACGGTCTTTACATCGGCTCTTTCCACCGGACCAGTGAGACTATTTACAGTTCCACGCTCTGCAATATGCTGCATATTTCCAAGCATAATTGGAGCTAATGCCTTAAGCGCACTCTCTTCATCAAACCCACACTCCTGCATCAGATCAAGACTTTCCTGTATCAGTGCAACCACATGATTACTGCATACGGCGGCAGCACAATGATATTTCACTTTATCCTTTGCTGCTATATAACGCACCTCATTTCCAAGATTATTAAAAATCCCGGCGATTTCTTCCCGATGCTTCTCATCGCCTTCTATTACAAAATACGCATGTGATAGCTCTTTGTAAGAATTGTATTTATCGCTGACTGCAAAGAGCGGATGGACAGAATATCCGAAAGCACCACACTTATCAATTCCGGGAAATGCATCTCCGGCTGATAAAGCACCACTGCAATGACATATAAACTTTCCCTCAAGGGACATATCTTTCATCTGATTCCACACTGTGGTAATCAAATCATCAGGAACAGTAAGAAACAGAGTATCACTTATCTTTACAATTGTCTCCAAATCTTCTATAAAGGTCGTCTCTGTAAAAGTCGCCGCCTCTTTCGCAAGATTCTCATTCACATCGTAATATCCTGTTACTTTCAGATTATTTAATCTGAAATACTTACCAAGGGAACACCCAACTTTCCCTGCACCTATAATTCCTGTTCTCATAATTCATCACCCTGCCTTTCGCACGGTGATACTCCGAGTCTTATTCCTAAAGATATAAGCTCAATATCTGCCAGTTACATGGGGGTATGGTTTCGCTTTGAATACCATCCATAAAATTACTACCACACTATATCATTTTCAAAGACATTCGTAAATAGATTTTTTGAAAAAATTGATTATTTTTTAACATGCAATTTTGGATTTGCGGGTAAACAGACGTCACTGTGGGGGAAAGTGTGACCGGCTTGTCAGAAGGATTTAGAAAAGAAGGGGTTATTCTAAGCTTGATTTTGTTCCGTTGTGCTAAACGTTCCATTCTGCCTGATAAAACAACCTTGCTCGAAAACGAGCTCGCAAGGTTACAGTCAGAATTTCACAGCACAAAGTCACAAAATTCAAGCTTAGAACAACCCCTTCTTTTTTAATTTCTTTGAGCAATCCGGCAAAAGTTTCTTACAGCTAATGTTCCATCTAATCCCTACAATGCGTCGAAAAATAACTCTCCCACTTGCCTTAAAGTAGTGCAGCTAACCATGTATCTCCCAAACTTCTGATTTCCCTCAGCAGCCAAAGTCAGCCCTCAAAAAGAGCCTATCTCCTTTGCCTTAGCTTAGCAGATTAGCATCTTACAGATACTTCTTAAGAGTCTCTGCTTTATCAAGCTTCTCCCATGGGAGATCAAGATCATTTCTTCCAAAATGACCATAAGCTGCTGTCTGCTTATAGATTGGCCTTCTTAAATCAAGCATCTTAATGATTCCTGCTGGTCTTAAATCAAAGTTCTCGCGAACCATATCTACGAGTTTATCTTCTGCAATCTTCCCTGTTCCGAAAGTATCTACCATGATAGATGTAGGCTGTGCTACACCGATTGCATAGGATAACTGAATCTCACATTTATCTGCGAGTCCAGCTGCTACGATGTTCTTAGCTACATATCTTGCAGCGTAAGCAGCAGAACGGTCTACCTTTGTGCAGTCCTTGCCTGAGAATGCTCCGCCGCCGTGACGTGCATATCCACCATAAGTATCTACGATAATCTTTCTTCCTGTTAATCCACTGTCTCCGTGTGGTCCACCGATTACGAATCTTCCTGTAGGGTTAATGAAGAACTTTGTATTCTCATCAACCATATCTTGTGGAAGAATTGCATCAAAAACGTATTTCTTAATATCTTCATGAATCTGTTCCTGTGTGACTTCAGGATCATGCTGTGTAGAAAGAACAACCGCATCAAGACGGTCTGGTTTACCATTCTCGTCATATTCTACAGTAACCTGTGTCTTTCCGTCTGGTCTTAAGTAAGACAGAGTTCCGTCTTTACGAACCTTTGTGAGCTGTCTGGATAACTTGTGAGCTAATGCGATAGGATATGGCATATACTCTTCTGTCTCGTTGCTGGCGTAACCGAACATCATACCCTGGTCTCCAGCTCCGATTGCTTCTAATTCTTCATCGCTCATCTTGTTCTCTCTTGCTTCAAGTGCTTTATCAACACCCATAGCAATATCGGAAGACTGCTCATCTAAAGCAACCATAACACCGCATGTATCTGCGTCAAAACCATATTTACCCCTTGTATATCCAATCTCTTTGATTGTATCACGGACAAGCTTCTGAATGTCCACATATGCACTTGTTGTTACTTCTCCCATAACAAGTACAAGGCCTGTTGTCATTGCTGTCTCGCAGGCAACACGGCTCATAGGGTCTTTTTCCATTAATGCATCAAGTATAGCATCAGAAACCTGGTCACACATCTTATCCGGATGTCCTTCTGTTACAGATTCTGATGTAAATAATCTTCTTTCCATTATACTCTTCATCTCCAATTCTTAATTTACAGTACCTGTTTTATAAATAAATTTATTGGTTTCTTTCTCGGAATCAACCTTCTCAATCAATCCCCCAAGAGCACGGAGCTTCTCATCGAATCTCTCATATCCTCTCTGAATATAACCAATCTGAGTTACCGTTGTATATCCTTCGGCTGCAAGTCCTGCGATAACAAGAGCTGCTCCTGCACGAAGGTCTGGTGCTGCTACTGATGCACCTGTATACTTCTCAACACCGTGAATAATCGCAGTGTTGCCTTCTACCATCTTAATATTGGCTCCCATACGACGAAGCTCTTCTACATAGCGAAAACGATTCTCAAAAATACTTTCTGTAATCGTACTTGTACCTGTAGAAAGCCCCAGTGTAATTGCCATCTGTGGCTGCATATCTGTAGGAAATCCCGGATATGGAAGTGTCTTGATCTGTGTGTGACGCAGACGCTGCGCTGCCACAACTCTTACTGCATCATCAGACTCTTCAATCTCTGCTCCAATCTCTATTAACTTCGCAGAAATTGTCTCTAAATGTTTAGGAATTACGTTCTTAATCAGAACATCTCCTCTGGTAGCTGCCGCTGCCATCATGAAAGTTCCAGCCTCAATCTGGTCTGGAATTACAGAATATTCTGTATCGTGGAACTTCTCTACACCTTTGATACGGATAACATCAGTTCCAGCACCGCGAATATTGGCTCCCATGCTGTTTAAGAAGTTCGCAACATCCACGATATGCGGCTCTTTTGCAGCATTCTCAATTACAGTATTACCCTGTGCGAGTGATGCTGCCATCATAATATTAATTGTTGCACCAACGGAAACCACATCTAAGTAAATGCGGTTTCCAACAAGCTGTTCTGCCTGTGCGATAATCATGCCATGTTCAATCTTAACTTCCGCACCAAGTGCACGGAATCCCTTAATGTGCTGGTCGATTGGACGGCTTCCGATATCACATCCTCCCGGAAGAACAACCTGTGCTTTTCTATACTTACCAAGTAAAGCTCCAATTAAATAATAGGAAGCTCTGATTTTTCTAATATATTCATTATCTACAATTAAGTCTCCAGTAGAATCGATATTCTTTCCACTGATTACAACTTCATTATCTCCCTTACGGTCAATCGTTGCTCCAATGCCTTCCATTGCCTGTAAAAGAACATTGGTATCTCTAACATTCGGCATATTATCAATTAAACATTCTCCATCAGTCATAATGGCAGCTGCCAGAATTCCTAATGCTGCATTCTTTGCTCCACCAATTACAACTTCACCAACTAACGGATTACCACCTTTAATAATATACTGTTCCATTTCGCACCTCTATAATCTATTCTAAACGTTATTATTCTTAACACTAATTTTCAAACTTAAGTAAAACTAAATAAATTCTAAGTAAAAACTTCTATGTAAAAAAATTCAAGTAATAAATTCCTAACTAAAATATTTTTATATAAATATAGGAATTTAAACAAATTAAATCCAATTTATAATATTTCTATTAAATTTCCAAATTCAAATAAAAAGCTTCTATTTTGTACAAAATTCCAAATAACAAATTCTATTCAAATTATTTTCATTTTAAACATAAAAATCCAAATAACAGATTTTTAATCAAAATATTTTCATTTCAAAAAATCAGATAATAAAATATCAACCAAAAAAATGGAATTTCTATTCCAAAGATTACTCTTTACACAAAAATGAATTCAAAATAAAAATAAAATTATCGTAACTATTCATAATCCGTTTACAAAGACGTATTCCCGATGCCTTCTCTTATATGGTTATTTTTATCTGAATAGTTATAAACTACCTGTAATCCTGTTTCAAAAATTCCTGTCATGATATTTTATATCTCAAACAAATATGTACTTTTCTTCATAATTCAAATTAAACCTAGAATCATTTTATTATATCATATTCCCCGATTTATTGTAAATCAGAAATTATTACAAAATAAATGTTTTAATTTATCTATTTTTTCTCTTTTTTTTCTTCTTACGAACAGAATATCCAAATGTCCCCAAAGATTCTCCCAGCCCAAAATATGTCCCGTGAGAATATACAATTGGTGCTGCTTTTTCTAAATGAAACGTTCCTCTCTCATCCATATAGGAATCGTCCACTGTCACATGAACAACATCTGCTATAAACATCGTGTGAGAACCAAGTGCCACTTCCTCTCTGACACGGCACTCGATATTTACCGGACTATCCTCAATGACAGGAGCATTAATTTTCTTTGCTTCCCCTTTAATCAGACCAGTCTGTTCAAACTTGTCCATATCCCTTCCGGAACGGACACCACAGAAATCGGTTGCTTTTGCAATCTTTTCCGTAGTGAGGTTTACAACAAATTCCCCTGTTTCATGTAACGCTTTATAGGAATGTCTCTCTGGGCGAACAGAAATGTAGAGCATGGGTGGATTGGTACATACCGTTCCTGTCCAGGCCACTGTTATAATATTATCATTTCCCTCTTTATCTCTCACCGATACCATAACCGCCGGAAGAGGGTATAACATATTACCCGGCTTAAAATCTAATTTACCCATACTCTGTCCTTTCTATTACTGAAATTATTGTAAAAATTACTATAAATATCCCTAATTATTTTTTCATCCAAACTATCTGATATTTATAAAGCAGATACTTTGAATCACCTTTGTAAACAACATTCCGGAAAACCAGCAATACTTACAAAATGCAAATTTCCAGAATTTTACCATAAGCAATTAATGAATAATTAGATAGATTTCTTAATTGACTGTCTGATTTCTTCTAACTGCTCCGCAGAAATCTCCTGCTGTGGCCAGTTAAGATTCAGTCCATCTCCCTCATAACGAGGAATCAGATGTAAGTGGAAATGATTTACAGTCTGTCCTGCAATCTCTCCATTATTCTGAACAAGGTTCAGCCCGTCACACTTTAACGCATCTCTCATTGCTCTTGCGATACAGGTAGCCAATGCAAATAACTTGCCAGCTGTCTCTCCATCTAAATCATAAATATTGTCAAAATGTTCCTTAGGGATAATGAGACAATGTCCCTTTGTTGCCGGATTCACATCAAGAATTACTGTGAAATGGCTGTCTTCATAAACCGTAGCAGAATGAATCTCTCCTTTTGCAATCTTACAGAATATACAATCTTCTTTCATTATTAAACACACCTTTCTCTTCCTATAGCGTGTTTGAAAAATGCTCTAGTACATATCGAAAAAACAAAAAACAATCTGCACATCTCGCTTTATAAAAAAACACTTTCAAACACATACCACTATTTCATATCTAATATTATAAATATATATAAAACCCTTTAAAACTTAAAAATCAATGTCGCCAGTGGCGGCACAGATATTTTAATGGAGTATGGTCTCAAATCCCAACATTCAGAGACCGCCTGAACTTCCTGATGCTCGTCTCTGCCTTCGCCGCCAAATTCCACAGCATCGCTATTCGAAATCATTGTATACTTTCCAGCTTTCGGAACACCTACCTGGCAGTTCTCTTTCTCTTCTGTGCCAAAGTTACATATAAATAGCAGATTATCTCTGCCTGACGGTGACTTTCTCATAAATCTTAATACAGAGGACTCCGCATCCATCCCGTTAATCCACTCAAAAGAAGCTCTCAGTGGATCATACTCATAAAGGGCAGGATATTCCTGATAAATCCGAATCAGGGACTTCACATATTCCTGCGAAGAAATATTTTCATGTGAATGAAGATCCCATGCCTTTCTTCCGGGCACTCCCATCAGATAGCCATAAGACATCCTGACTCCTGTTAACTTATCATAATCACATGAAGGCTTCTTGTCAATGAGAGATTCATCAAAAAGATTATTTTTCTCTTTATTAAGTAAAAGCAGTGTATTAGAGAAATCTCCCTTCATCAATGGTTGTGAAAGGCAGAAATATTTTCCCTGTCTCTTCCCAAAATCTGTTCCAAGATATTCTTCCACTCCTGCTTTTAATTCCATATTCCATTCAAAGTCAAAGAAGTCTCTTGTCTGTTTTGCTTTTATTTCTTCCCCAATGAACAGTACACTGTTGTCTTCTTTTTTTATTACTTCTTTTGCTTTCTCAAGAAAATCAGAAGAATTCTCACTCAATCCCCGAAATACAAATCCATCGATATGATATTCTTTTATCCAGAACAAGATATTAGCAAGAAGATAGTTGACTGCCTGCGGATGTTTTTTCTCAAAAAGATGTACCGCTCTTGTTAAATATTCTGGTGATATTTCTAACATAACTCCAATATTTCTTTTATGTGAACGGTTCACAAAAAATCGCATTGTATCCGGTGTGTTCCCGTAAAATGCCGGCTCAAAAAATCCTCTTTCCACTCCGAGTTTCGCTCTCTCCGGTGTGCCTCGGAGTAAAATATGTGTATGCCCCATATCCTGCACAATTTCCTGTACTTTCTCATCCGGGGAATCTAATTCACTAATCCGTACTTCACACACAGACATCGGTGTCTTAAAAACATTTCCATGATATCGTTTGGAAAGCCATCTCGAATCCTCCCAGCGAAATCGCCCAAGATCAAACATTCTTGACGCGCCATTTTCCTTTTCCTCATTCATTACGGCATATGGGTCAACCATCTGTATTATGTCACCCTGTACATTTTTTATTTCAAATTTATAAAACTGTCCACAGGAAAGTCCTGGAATAAACAGTTCAAAAATGTCGGAGTTCTCCATTTTGTGCATCGGATATAACATCCCATTCCAATAATTAAAATCACCAACTACGCTGACACGCCTTGCTCCTGGTGCCCATACTGCAAAATACATTCCTTCTGTATTTCCAAGTTTTACTTTATGACAGCCCATCTTATGATAAACTTCTGTCCAGTTTCCTTTTGAGAATAATTTTTCTTCTTCTTCCGTAATCAACCCTTCATAACTGTATGGATCACTACTTATATAAGTATTTCCATCATGAAACGTCATATGTATCTGATAAGAGAATGGTCTTTTATGAGGAAGAAACAGTGAAAATACTGGCTGTCTTTCTACAGTATCCATAGGATAACGCTCGCCATCCTCTGAAATAACTTCCATCTTTACCGCATCTGGATGATAGGCAGAGATAACCTGTCCTTGTAAGATAAAATGTCGTCCCAGTAAATCTCTCGGCTTACTGCAGTTACCAAAAACCAATTCCATAACCTGGTCTTTTTTTACGACTTCGCTGATTTCATATCTCATGTCATTCCCTCCTCTTTTCAGTTACTTTTTTCGAAAACAAACATTCATATATAGTATATTCAAAAATGCTTTCTGACATTCATAATCAAATATATAAATGTATTGTTATCTGGAATACAAATCATATTTAAAGCGCTTAATTCAAGAATGTCCCGGCATTCTTGCTGGGAAAATATTTTTATATGACTTATACAATTTTTAATAGTTATTTACATTATAATTTTTTTAGATAAGAAAGTCAATAAATGTCAAAAAAGAAGAAATCCCAGAAACAGTAACTTTCCACTGTTTCTGAGATTTCTTCTTCATTTATAGCAACTAAATTAAGAAATTGTTTTTTTAATCTTTGGCCGGTATCTTCATGATAGATATTCTCTAAGGTACCAGTCAATGACTAACGGCAATATGTTTACATGTTATTAGACATTTGCCTGTCACTTATTATACGTTTATTGTTCGTTTGTTTATTATTGTTTTATCATTATTCGAACAATCGTGACTACTTGCTTTCTACTGGCTTTCTTAAAAGACCAAGCATAACTGCTCCAACGATGGAACCGATTGCTAAAGCAATGATATACATTAATGCATTTCCTACTACTGGGAATACGAAGATTCCACCATGAGGTGCCATCAGTGTACATTTGAATGCCATAGATAACGCTCCGGCTACTGCTGAACCGATTACACAAGGAGGAATAACGTGGAGGGGATCTCCTGCTGCGAATGGAATAGCTGCTTCAGAGATGAAGCAAAGTCCCATGATTGCGTTAACTGGTGCTGTTTTTCTATCATTATCTGTGAATTTGTTTTTAAATACCCATGAAGCAATGGCAATAGCGATTGGAGGAACCATTCCACCTACCATAACGGCTGCCATGATCATGTAACCTGCGTCCGTCTGGTATGCTAAAGAAGCTGTACCAAATACATATGCTGCTTTGTTGAATGGACCACCCATGTCAATGGACATCATACCACCAACAATTAATCCAAGTAAAATACTGTTTGTTCCGGATAAGGAGTTTAATGCGTCAGCAAGTAACTGGTTTAACCAGGAGAAGAATGGGTTAATTGCAAACATAATCACACTGATTAATAAAAGACCTGCAACTGGATAAATTAACATTGGTCTGAGACCATCCATGGAACTTGGCATTTTCTCAGTAATCTTTTCTAAAGCTAATACCAGATAACCTGCCAGAAAACCTGCAAATAATGCTCCAAGGAAACCACCGGAAATTACCGTGATGTCTGAATTAAAACAAGAAGCAAATGTTGTTCCGGCACTTGCGATTGCACCACCGGCAAAACCAACCATTAAACCAGGGCGATCAGCAATACTCATCGCAATGAATCCTGCAAGAATTGGAAGCATGAAGTTAAATGCTACACCACCGGCTGTCTTAAAGAATGCTGCCATTGGTGTGTTCATACCAAAGTTAGATGGGTCGATAGAATAATCATCTAACAAAAAGGCAATCGCAATAAGGATACCACCACCGATAACGAATGGAAGCATATTAGAAACACCGTTCATCAGATGTTTATAAATCTGACGTCCAAAGCTTTCATCTCCTTCGGAAGCAGTGCTTGCTGCCTTACCGCCTTCATGATGATAAATCGGTCCGTCACCTTTTACTGCTCTCTCGATTAATTCCTGAGATTTATGAATACCATCGGAAACTTTTACTTTGATAACTGGCTTGCCATCGAAACGAGCCATTTCTACATTTTTATCTGCTGCAATGATGATTCCGTCGCAGGCATCAATTTCTTCCTGAGTAAGAACATTTTTCGCTCCACCGGAACCATTAGTTTCTACCTTAATAGAAATTCCTAATTCCTTACCTTTTTCTTCAAGTGCTTCGGCTGCCATATAAGTATGTGCGATACCTGTTGGACATGCAGTTACTGCAAGAACCTGGTATCCGGCTTTCTTTGCAGGAGCTTCAGCTGTCTGCGCTGCCTTGTCTTCTTCTCCGTATTTTTCTGTTTCCTTTTCATCAATTGCTGCTAAAAATGCATCAACTTCTTTGGCAGATAATAACTTTTCACGGAAAGCAGGATCCATTAAAATAGTAGATAATCTGGATAATGCTTCCAAATGAACATCAGAACCTTCTGCAGGAGCTGCAATCATAAAGAAAAGATTGGATGGCTCTCCGTCAAGTGCTGCACAATCAACTCCAGATGGTACTGTGATTGCTGCGATACCCGGGTTGATAACCGCTTCATTTTTTGAATGTGGAATACAGATTCCCTCTGCGATTGCAGTAGGTCCTTCGGATTCTCTTTTCATGATTCCTGCTTTAAAAGCAGCTTTGTCTTTGATGTTGCCAACTTCTTTATGAAGGTCAACGAGTAAATCAAGCATCTGTTCTTTTGTGCTTACTTCTGCGTTAAGAACAACTGCCTCTTTCTTTAACAAATCGACAATTCTCATAATTTTTTCCTCTCTAAAAAATTTAAAATATTTTTTGTTTTATCTCAAATTTCTGTTTCATTTTAGTTTCTATCATATTCAACTTTTTGAATATAAAATGATAACAGGAACTTTTTAATAAATTCAAAGCACATTCGCTGATTTGATTCAGCATTTTTAAACTTTATTCGGTAATCTGTTTCAGCATCTTTTCATACATTTCCAGAGATGCAAGTCCCTCGGAAAATGCTGTGGCACTACCTGCAGCTGTACCGCTCTTTAATGCTTCTTCATAATTACCACCGCGGATATATCCTGTGATAAATCCTGCCACCATAGAATCTCCGGCACCAACGGAATTTACTACTTTGCCCTTCGGTGTTCCCATCTTAATGTTCTGACCATCTTCTGTGATAAGAATGGCTCCGTCTCCAGCCATGGAAATCAATACATTTACTGCTCCCTTTTCCTGAAGCTTCTTTGCGTAATGTACGATGTCCTCATCTGTTTTACATACTGTTCCGAACATTTCCCCAAGTTCATGGTTATTTGGCTTAATTAAGAACGGATGATATTTTAAAACATTAAGAAGTAAATCTTTTGTCGCATCTACAACTACACGGATTCCTTTGGATTCAAGTCTTGCAAGAATTTTTTCATAAATGTCTTCCGGCAATGTGTTTGGAATACTTCCTGCCAATACAAGAATATCTTCTTTTGTAAGAGTAGCAAGCTTTGCAAAAAGTTCATTGATTGCTTCTTCTGTAATTACTGGTCCCTGTCCGTTAATCTCTGTCTCATCGCCATGTTTTACTTTTACATTGATTCTGGAATTGCCCTCTGGCAGATGAATGAAATCGGTGTGGATTCCCTGTGCTGCCAGTCCATCCTCAATTGCCTTTCCTGTAAATCCTGCAACAAAACCAAGAGCTGTTGTTTCAAGGCCGAGAGTATTCAAAATCGTAGATACGTTAATTCCTTTTCCACCGTAAAAAATAGATTCTCTTGTAGAACGATTGACATCTCCTAATTTCAGATCGTCAAGGAATACTACATAATCTAAAGCCGGATTAAAAGTTACCGTATAAATCATTACTTTCGTTCCCTCCTTTAAGTTCCCTTTTTCAATGTACTTACGGAATCTTTTATACCTGATTTCTATAGGAGAGATTCCAGAAATACATTTTGTAGTTTTGACTTGCTTTGTTTGTGATTAAAGTATAACAAAACAATACCTTTTATACATCTAACGAATGTCATTGATATCAATTTGAATTTGTCATATTCTTATATGACATTTGTCACTTTTTTAGAATTTCGTCGATTTGATTCTTCATTTGGAATAAAAATGTGCTGCTGGCATCCTCCTCATCTACATAACTTTTAATAAGACTGTCTGTTTTCTCATAAGCTTCTTCATACTGTTCAAAACGATTTGGAATTACTCCGGCATCAATTGCTGTATCAAGAAGGGACATATCTATTATGCTGTCTCCCGGTGTATCTTTATTCAGCAGATTCATTGTATCCTGTGAAGTATTTACAGATTTTAATACAGAAGCTGCTGAGGTATCTTCGTATACAAGTTTTTGAATATCTGTATCTGTTGTAAGTAATTTCACAAAATCCCATGCACATTGCTTTTTCTCTGTCCTTGAACTCATTCCTGCCATAAGTGCACTCATCTCCGAACGGTTATCCCCAGAAGGCCCTGCTGGCATACGGATACATGTCCATTCAAAGCCAGAATATTTTTTGATTCTCCACGGATATGGCATGTAAGTTCTATAGTCAGAAAATGTAAACGGACGAAATGCCACTTTTCCCAAATCGAAATCATTAGATGTGACCTGATAATTCCGATTTGTTGCTTCAAGGCGCTTTACAAATTCAAGCGACTGCGAAAACTTTTCATCAAGAAAATTTGAGGATGTCCCGCTCTGATTAAATGGTGTTATTCCGTTCGAATATACTGCCTGTAGCCATGTATAGTCATAACATCCAAATTGATCCATCTGTCCATCTCCATCAGAATCTTTCACTATTGTTTTACAGATGTCATAAAAATCATCCCACGTCCAGTCATTATCCGGGACTTTAATTCCCTCTTTTTGTAAAAGCGTCTTATTTACAAACATCAGGGTCGGATTACATTCCATCGGAAGTGCATACTGGCTTCCTTCATATTGTCCGGCTTTATAAACAGAAGAATAAAACACATTGGAATCAAATTCTTTATCGCCGCCAACTAACATATCTAAATTTTTCAGAGCACCAAGCGATGCTAAAGTATTAAAATCCTCATCCAATACCAGATACACATCTGGTTCCGTTCCCTTTAAAATCTGTTCTGAAAGCCACTCTGAATAATCATTTGAAAGAATGCCCTTTTCATATTCTACCTTTACATTTGGATATTTCGATTTAAACTTCTTAATCGCCTGATCAAGAATCTCATAATGCACTGTCCCGGGAACCTCCCAATTGCTTCCATAAAAAATTCCTACCCGGAGCGTATTCTGGTCTCCATAACGTAGATAGAGCAGGCTGCTAATAAAAAGAACTGCCATTACAAAAAGGATTCCTGTCCCTTTTTTTAACTTTATATCTCCCATTATTGTCTCCTCCGATATTCAAATTCATTTATTTATCCGACTATATCAATTACCTTATTCTCCAATATATCTATTTACCGCTCCTGTTTGCACCGCCCAGATTGCAAGCTGCGTTCTATCCCTGAGTTCTAACTTACTGAGAACGGAACTTAAGTAGTTACGGACAGTTCCTTCAGAAAGTGCAAGTTCCGATGCAATCTCTTTATTTGACATTCCACATCCTATTTTCTGAATGACTCTCCATTCTGTTTTTGTCAATTCCTCTGTAAGTTCATTATCCACCTGAATCGCATAGCTGCTCTGTGCCATATGATTAAATAATTTTACAACCTTATCCGTAATTTCTGGATTAATCATTGCCTTTCCACTCACAACTGTCCGAATTGCCTCCGCAAGATTCTTCATGGAAATTCCTTTTAAGAGATAGCCACTTGCTCCATACTTTAACGCTCCAAAAATATATTCATCATCATCAAAAGTTGTGAGAACGATAATATAAATATCTGGATATTTTTCCTTGACCAGACGAGTACATTCTACACCGTCAATACCTGGCATACGAATGTCCATCAATATAACATTCGGCTTTTCCTTTTTTATTTCGGAAAGTACCTGCTCTCCGTTTTCCGCTATTCCTGTTACTTCCATATCTTCATTTGCCCCAAGAACAATTTTCAGACTTTCCCGAATCAATTCCTGGTCATCTGCTATTAATACTTTGATCATTGTCTATTCCTCTTATTTTTATTATATTTATTATTTTCGATATATTTAATAATATCTCATTTTAGTTCTATTTTTATCTTGCCGACATTTTCTTGATATATTTCAAAATGCCCTCTTTCCTATTTTCACTGACTGTCCTTCGCTTTGTCATTGTTGTCTGCGAGATTATTTAACTCATCTCTATCCTTTTTTCCAGTCAGCTTATTTCGAATCGGTATCTTCGCAATAATCGTAAACCCGATCATTCCTTGATAGTTAACCTCACCATTTAGAAGCTCTACCCTTTCTCTTATATGTTTTAAACCAAAGCCTTCTTTTATTGACTCACAACCGCAGCCATTATCACTGATGATAATCATCAGCTCCTCATCTTTTTCGCTAATACGAATCCAGATTTCTGTTGCCTTTCCGTGGCGAATAGCGTTGGTCGTACTCTCCTGTATAATACGGTAAATGACTTCCTCCTCATCTGCCTCAAATTCAAGTTCTTCCATATAAGAAACAAAGTAAATTTTCGTGTTCGTGACCTTTGACATATCCTCTATCATCTGATGAATCGCATTGTTCAGTGACATTCGCTCTAATGCATCTGGCTTTAACTTTCTTACCGAACGGCGGACATCCTGAAGCCCACGTCTTGCAGTATCGCCGATTCCTTCCAGCTGTTCTTTCGCTTTATCTGGTGCAATGTCCATAAGTACCAGTACCGCATCAATCCCAACTGATATTCCTGTTAAAATATGTCCCAGCGTATCATGGATTTCTCTTGCCAGGCGATTTCTCTCTTTCGTCTCTCCCATTAATTCTTTTTCCTGAGCGAACTCATGAAGCTGTTCATTTGCTTTTTGCAACTGTTCATTTAAAAGCTTGATTCGTTCTCTCTCTCTTCGGTCCTTCATCATAAGAATAACAATGTATATTAGAAACAAGACCATATTTGTAATCTCACAAATTGTCTTTACACTGAGAAAAATCCTTTCTGTATTCCAGTCATAAAATGCAGCCCACGTCTCAAAAGAATTTAATGGAATAAACATCGTGACAAGATTGTAACTGCATACCATGTAACATAAAAATGCAATAAATAAAAATATCAATTTATTTTTCCTGTCCTCGACATAGATGAGCATATCCGCTACTACAAGAAAAATCACTCCATTATAAGACATATCTAACTCTTTCAATACAAAAATAAGAAAGATAATCTCGAACACATTCCACAGTAAAACCTTCTCTTTGCCCTCGGCCTCATTTTTTCTCTTGTAATAAATAATCCCACATAAAAAAAAGAGAGAAAATACTACCATAATGATTCTTTGTTCCGGTCTTTCCGGCATCACCTTAAGCGTTCCAATAAATTTTTGTGCTTCCTGGGCCGCCGCCACCCTGTACTGTGTCAATACGATGGTAAAAGTAAGAAAGAGAACAATAATCACATTAAGCAATACCATCATCGTAAAACACTGGTGCTGATATCCTGCTGCGTCCTTTCTTTTTTCCATTGATATTCCTCCTTCCTCTTACTGCCATCCTGACAGGCTATAATCATTTATATTGTCTTTTGTAATAAGGGAAACAGGAACAATGCACTGCTTTTCAGTTTTCTTTCCATCAAGAATTTTGTAAAGCATTTCCACAGTTTTCTTTCCGGTAGTTCTTGGTGACTGTGCTGAAGTTGCCGCCATCTTATTTTCATAGATCATCGTTTTAGCCTCCGGCGAACCATCCGCCCCATATACAAGAACATCTGATAACATATGCTCCGCATCTAACGCAGCCATCGCCCCCATTGCACTTGGATCATTTAATGCCATTACCACATCAATATCTTTCGTTTTATTTAAAACTTTTTCCACCAGCGGCTGAGAAAGTTCAAGCTGCCCCTGACATTCAAGTTCTCCTACATTCTCATACTTCCATCCAGCCTTCTCAAGTGTTTCCTTAAATCCTTTAATTCGGTCGATTGCCGATTTATTTTCCGACTGAACTAAAAAAAGAATCTTCCCTTTTTTTCTCCGTTTCATTAAATCTTTCGCACACTGTTCTCCTGCCTGATAATTATTTGAAACAACCGTACCATCTACAAAACTCCGGTTATAAATCAACGCATCCACAGCAATCACCGGAATCCCTGCTTTTTTTGCTTTTTCTAATGAAGAGCCTATTTTTTTCCAGTCCACAGCGTTAATCAGAATACAGTCCACTTTTTCTTCAATAAATTTCTCCACCTGCTTTGCCTGCACTTTCGCATCCATGCCCGAATCCCTTGTTTCAAGCACATCGCCCTTACTTTCCACAACCGCTTTAATCTCCTCATTAATCACTTCAAAATACGGGTTATTCATTGTCATATACAAAGCACCGATTGTTCTTTTCGATTTTTCACTCTCATTCTTATTCCTGCTGAAAAATAAAAGCGCAATACTTACAATGCAAATCGTTGCCACAATAATATAGCCTATACATAAAATTGCTTTCTTCCCTCTCACATCTGTCCCTCCTATATTCAATAATCTGCTCTCGGAATCTTTTTGTACTTGATTTTGATAATCATCACTTGCTATTATTGTAACTTTTTCGGCAATTTTTGTCTATCCATACAGGGAAAAATCGAAAAACCTCTTATCTTGACACACACAAAAAAAGCCCCTATACTTTTAAATATAAAAGAAGGCATACTAACTATGTTTTTCAGATTATTTTATGAAAAAAGAAGAAAAAATAATTTCTATAATAACTAATCAAAACAAAAATCAACTAAATTTGCATGTTTCTGAACGATTCAAAATTTTATTATAAAAAGGAGGACTGCTCATGAATTGTCCAAACTGTGGCACATATTATGATGAGAACGAAAAGATATGTAAAAAATGTCACACCCCTTTAAGCAATGCAGTTTACAATCAGGTATCATCAGGTAATGACATAAATCAACCTGCCCCTAAGAGAAAAAGCTTTGTACCGATCGTTGCAGCTATTCTTATCTGCTGCCTTATCGCAGGCGGAATCGGAGGATACTTTTATTACATTTCCCGCGTAAAACAAGGTTGCCGGGAAGCAACCAGGCAGATTTTCACTTACGCCAAAAATATGGACTTCTCCGACGTGGCTCCTTCCGATTTACCGGAACCACTGAAGTCCGAACCAAACGTAAGAGAACTCGTAAAACAACAATTAAAAACATACATCGGTGATAGCGAACTCGGCTCACTCGTAGATGTTGACAGTATTGACGTAACTACTCTATGTGATGAGATGGTCGATCAGGCATCTTACAAAATTACCAATGTCTCCGCAACCTATAACTCCTGCACTGTAACCGTCACTACAAAAAATATCGACTTCTACAGCCTGCCAGGAACCATCTATGATGAAATCAAATCCCAGATTACCGATGGAAACTCCTCTTTATGGACTTCCATAAAGAACTCTATCTCCTCCCTCTTAGGAGGAAGCAGCCAGACATCCATCGAAAAAATTGACATATCTGAGAACTTGAAAAACTGGTACAAAGAAACAAAGAAAAACGGCCCAACGAGAAAAACTACGGGAAAAATCGTATTCGGAATTAAGGATGGAAAATGGGCTCTGATTTCATTTGATGAAAGGCTAATCTACGGGTATTACGGCCTGCGGCCTCTGCAATAGTGAGGTTGGTGGCTAAACAGACGAACCCCCGAAGCCTGGCATATGTAAAAATGATTTTCTCTTTTCGGTCTGGCAAAGTCAGAATCCTTGCAAAGAAATATCCCCAGATGTGGCTTCGGAGCAAGATTTGGATGCGAGCATTCAAACCACCGCGACTAAAGTCACATCTGGGGATTATTTCTTTACAAGGATTCGTCTCTTCTAATGAGCCAAATCATTATTCAAATACTTACCTATATGTTCAATTGCTTTTGTTTCATCATCGCCTTTTGCAATTACATTAATCTTTCCACCTGCTGGAACACCTAAAGTCATCATTCCCATAATGCTCTTGGCATTCACCTTTTTGTTTTTCACCTCCACATATACACTGCTGTCATACTGGCTTGCAATCTGAATGAATAACGCAATGGTGCTTGGGTCTAATCCTGAAGGGATTTTAATCTCCATCTCTCTTGAAATCATGTTAACCTCCTATTTTGCTATAAATGAAATAAATTTATCTTAGTATTTTCAGCTTTGCCAAAGCAAATACTGAAAAAATATTACAGATGCCCTTTTTCCCTAATATCCTGAGCAATTTGACTCAGTTTTCTTAATCTGTGATTCACACCGGACTTTCCTACTGGAGAACTAAGTTTTTCGCCAAGTTCCTTTAATGTTGCATCCGGTTCCTCTAACCTGGCATAGGCAATGTCCCGAAGGTTCTCGGATAATCGCTCTAAACCAACTGTATTTTTTATATATTCAATATCTTCAATTTGTTTTCTCGCTGCAGATACGGTCTTATTTATGTTCGCTGCTTCGCAGTTTACTCTCCTGTTTACTGAGTTACGCACATCTTTTAAAATGCGTACATTCTCAAACTTCATGAGAGCAATATGTGCTTCCATTATATTCAATGTGTCCGAAATCATAGCACCTTCTTTTAAGTAAACTACATAATATTTCTTTCGCAGTACAATCTTCGCCTCTAATCCAAAAAATTCAAACAATTCTTTTATCTGCGCTGCTTTCTCACTTGATATGCAGGCAATTTCAAAATGATAATTCTTCTCCGGGTCTGTGATAGAACCGGCAGAAAGAAATGCTCCGCGCAAAAATGCTCTGCGGCAGCAGGTACGCTGCAATACCGGATTATCTTTCACAGAAAATTCTTCGTCCATCTGTCCAAGATTATTTATAAGCTGTGCTGTCTTTAAAATCTTTAACGTCTGTCCAGATTCCTCTATGGAAATCATATAAAAGCGATTCTTTTTTAAAAATTCATGCTGTGTTGTAGAAACTTGCGGCTGAAAATGAAAAACGTCTTTAATCAGAGAATAAAATCTTCTGGCTACTGATACATTTTCCGTGTGAAGAATGAGAGAATATCTTCCATCTTCACATTTGATTTTTCCACAAAGTCCAATAATTGCGGCAAGTTCCGCAATCATGCAGTGATTTTCGTGACCGTCCACATGAGAAAGTTCTTCTTTTACTTCAGAAGAAAATGACATATTCTATCTCCTTACATCAATTACTCGATTACTTTCCTTTTGTCCGGGCGTCTTTCTCAATATCCCGGTGTTCCATACGAACGGTATACGGAAACTTTTTCAGCCTTGCATAAAGCCCGTTCGTTATCGTAACAGAACGATGCTTGCCACCGGTACAGCCGATGCCAATAACAAGGCTGTTCTTTCCCTCGTCTAAATAACGTGGGATAAGAAACTGCATTAAATCTTCCAGTTTATCAAGAAACTTTCGGCCGTCTCCATTCTTCATGACATATTCCTGAATGGAACGGTCATTACCTGTGAGCGGACGCAATGCCTGCTCATAATAAGGATTCGGAAGAAAACGCACATCAAATACCAAATCAGCATCTGAAGGGATTCCATATTTGAATCCGAAGGAGAGTACTGTGATAATAAAATTACCATATTCCTCATTCCCGACAAAAATTTTCTCCACTTCCTGTCGTAATTCTCTGGTAAGAAGAGTCGTTGTATCAATAATATAATCTGCCCTGTCCCGGATAAAAGAAATCATCTCACGCTCTCTGGAAATCCCCGTTTCTATGCGGTCCTCCTTTGCGAGCGGATGGGTTCTTCTTGTCTCTTTATATCGCTTGACAAGAGTCTCATCTTCTGCATCTAAAAACAGAATCTCATATTCTATTCCAAGTTCACACAAGACTTCTAACTGACTGTTTAATCTGGTGAGCTGTTCTCCGTTACGGATATCAACTCCTACCGCCACTTTGTCTACTTCAGTCTGTCTGTCAGAAGCAATCTCTCCGAAATTCGGAAGCAATGCAACTGGCAGATTGTCCACACAAAAGAAACCAAAGTCCTCAAGAACCTTTAATGCGGTACTCTTTCCTGCACCAGACATGCCGGAAACTATTACAAATCTCACTCTCTCACCTCTGTATCCGCAAATCCGACAAAGCGGACTTCCGGCTGCATCATAACATTAAACTGTTTCATTACTTTTTTCTGTACCTGTTTTATTAAAAAAGCTACCTCTTCTGCTGTCGCCCCGCCACGGTTAACCACAAATCCGCTATGCTTCTCGGATACCTGTGCACCGCCTACGGTATAGCCTTTTAATCCGGCATCCTGAATTAACTTTCCTGCGAAATAACCTTCCGGTCTCTTAAAAGTACTTCCCGCACTTGGAAACTCTAAAGGCTGTTTCTCTCTTCTGGCTTTGGCCAGCTCATCCATTCGTGCCTTAATCTTATCAGACTCACCTTTTTCAAATGAAAAACGCGCAGACAAAACAACGTAGTTTTTCTCAAAAATACAGCTATGACGGTAAGACAAATCTAATTCCTCTCCCGTTAATGTAAGAAATTCTCCCTCCTGCGTCAATACTTCCGCATCAAGAAGGACATCTTTCACTTCACCGCCATATGCTCCTGCATTCATGGCAACTGCTCCACCTACGGAGCCAGGGATTCCTGCCGCAAACTCAAAACCGGTGAGTCCGGCATTCCATGCAGCTCTGGCTGTTCTGCTAAGCAAAGCACCCGCCTGCACTTCAATTACTGTATCCTTCACAGAAATTGCCTGGAAGTTCTTACCTATCTGGATAATCATTCCTCGAAAACCTTCGTCCGATACCAGCAGGTTACTTCCATTACCCATAACAAAAAAAGGAATCCCCGCTTCTTTTGCACAATAAACCGCACTTCTGATTTCTTCCCTTGTTGCCGGCTGAACAAAAACATCTGCCGGGCCTCCAATGGCAAAACTTGTGTGCTTATTCATCGGTTCCTGCTCTGTTACTGTTCCTGCTTTAATCTGCTCTCTCAAATTCTGAAGGAATTCCTTATTCATAATATCTCCTATATATCTCCTATCTAAAACACTTAAAACAACTATATAGTTGCATCCTATATTTAGATACATACTATATGATACTCTAAAACGTGGGGAAGTACAATGTGGAAAAAACACAAAATAAAAGGGAGCTTTCTCGCTCCCTTTAGATAAAGTGCCAAAAAAAGCTAATATTTTTGTTATCTCCCAGAACATTTGTTGTGCAAAAAAGTTTCATATATGATTCTTGTTAAAAATCCCTAAACAAAAAATTACCTGTTCATAATCAGCATGTATCCGAAAAATACTTTCTGCAAATTCAAGATTACCCCGGCATTCTTGCTGCGATATGGGAGTCATCTCACATCTGATATACCATAAATCAGAGGATTAGATTGCTTTCAGATTTTCCAAACACACTTTAGCTCTTTTGCAAATCTTAATTACTGTTCTTTCTGTTCTTCTTTATTCGTAGAAAGACTTCCCGTTACACGGTTATAAAGTTCCTGTGCTGCATTATATCCCATTTTTTTCGCACGATAGTTAATCGCTGCGGACTCTACGATAACCGCAAGGTTACGACCCGGACGAATTGGGATAGAGTAGCAGACAACCTTATTGCCGAGGAACTCAATATATTCTTCATCAAGGCCAAGTCTGTCGTAGTTTGCTTCTCTGTTCCAGTCTTCTAAACGGATAACCATGTCAATTGTCTGGTTATACATTACACTTTCCACACCGAACAATGTCTTTACATCAACAATACCGATACCACGAAGTTCGATAAAATGTCTTGTAATATCTGGAGATGTTCCCAGAAGGGTGTCGTCACTGATTTTACGTATTTCAACAACATCATCGGATACAAGACGGTGTCCACGGTGAATCAGTTCAAGAGCCGCCTCACTCTTTCCGATTCCACTCTCACCCATGATCAAAACACCTTCGCCGTATACGTCAACCAAAACACCATGAATGGAAATACGTGGAGCAAGTTCCTCGCTCAGCCAGCGTACAGAGTTCGCAATAAAATCTGAAGTTGTCATCTCTGTTGTAAAGATTGGAACACCGTTCTTTTCTGCTGTATCAAGCATCTCTTGTGACGGCTCTAATCCACGGCAAAATACAAGGCATGGAATATTAAAGCTGAAAATCTTCTCACAAAGAGGCGGGATAGATTCCGGTGCAAGCTGCTTCATATATGCTGCCTCAACATTGCCGATTACCTGAATTCTTTCTGAATCAAAATGTTCAAAAAATCCGGCAAGCTGCAATGCAAGACGGTTTACCGCAGACTGCTCAATCATAATGCTGTCTGTATCAATATCTGGTAACAGGCTTTTTAAATTCATCTTGTTTACAAATTCTGTAAGTTTTACCTTGTACATAATTCCCTCCGTAATTATCCGATGTACTCTCGGAATCTTTTTGTGCTTGATTTTGTGAGAAGATTTTTTGTCAGTTGTGTCCAAATTTTTGAGGCGTACGCGGTGCGTATGTTGATGAAATTCGGGTACGACTGGCGGAAAATCAGCCACAAAAGCAAGTGCAAGAAAGACTCCGAGAGTACATATCCATTTTTCATTAAGTTTATTTCTCTTGCAAACTACACAGTAAGATTCACCCACAGTATCTGCCAGCCAAAATTACTTCTTTACTCTTCTTCATCGTAAAACCCATATTCTTTGGTTTGTATTGAATCACTCAGCAGCAGTACTATTCTCCCTGTGTATAATTTTGCAGAGCTACGTTAGTATTATACCAGTATCCACACCATTCAAGAATGCCCCGGCATTCTTGCTGCGAGGTGGGAATCATCTCACATCTGATATATTTATCATACCACATCCCCATTTTTTTTAGAAGTATCCTCATGAAAAAAGCGGTAAATTTCTTCAGCTACATTTTCTGTAATTCCATCTGCTTCACAAAGTTCTGTCACGGAAGCTTCTTTTATTTTTCCGATATCCTTAAAATGCTTCATCAGGCTTTTTCTTCGTGCGGGACCGATACCTTTAATATCATCAAGTACCGAATGTACCTGCTCTTTTCCACGGAGTGCTTTATGATATGTGATTGCAAAACGATGCGCCTCATCCTGCAGACGGGTTATCATCCGAAATGCTTCCGAATTTTTAGGAAATTCAATGATTTCATTGTTATAATATAAGGCTCTTGTACGATGGAAATCATCTTTTACCATACCGCAGACCGGAATAGTTAATCCCAGCTTTTCGAGAACCTGTAATGCAATGTTTACCTGGCCTTTTCCTCCATCCATCATAAGAATATCCGGAAAACGGGTAAAACTTCCAAGTTCCATATCCTGTCCCTTTTCTTCCCGCTCCTTCTGCTCCCTGATACCGTGGGAAAATCTTCTCTCTAACACCTCTTCCATACAATGGTAATCATCCGGTCCGGCTACGGTTTTTATCTTAAATTTACGATAATCGCTTCGTTTAGCCTTACCTTTTTCAAAAACAACCATTGAAGCAACATTTTCATATCCATTTGTATTGGAAATGTCAAATGCCTCCATACGGTTTAAGTTCCCAATTCCTAATGCCTGCTCTAATTCATGTACCGCACCAATTGTTCTGCGTTCTTCTCTCTTTAATTTCTCACTGTCCTGTGCGAGAACATTCTGTGCATTCTTTCTTGCAAGCTCCATCATCTGATGTTTACTTCCACGCTTCGGCATAGCAAAAATCACTTTACTTCCACGCTTATCTGAAAGCCATTTTTCAAGAATTTCCTGATCAAGAACTTCTTCCTGCGTTAAAATTTCTTTTGGAATAAATGGAGTCCCTACATAGAACTGCTTAATAAAGTCCGTGATAATCTCTTGTTTTTCACTGTCTCCGATTCCTGTCATATGAAAATGATCTCTGCCGAGAAGCTTACCGCTTCGGATAAAGAAAATAGCCACAACTGCCTCATCGCCGGTCTTTGCCATAGCAATAATATCCCTGTCATCGCCACCGGTATCATTGATTTTCTGCTTCTCACCAATTCGTTTTACATTTTCAATCAAATCACGATACTCGGCTGCCTGCTCAAACTCAAGCTCTGCGGCCGCTTTTTTCATTTTTTCTTCCAGACTGTTTATGATTTCTTTCTCATCGCCATTTAAAAACTTCAACGCTTTATCCACATGGGCGCGGTACTCTTCTTTAGAAATATAATTCTGACACGGTGCATCACACTGATTTATCTGATAATAAAGACAGGGCCGGTCCTTCCCTATCTCTTTAGGCAATGACCGGCTGCAGCTCCGTATTTTGTATACTTTTCTCATTAGTTCAATTGTATCCTTCACCGCCCCCGCACTCGTATACGGACCGAAATATTTCGATTTATCCCTTTTCACCTGACGGCAAAATAAAATTCTCGGATAATCTTCCTGCACTGTGACACGAATATATGGATAACTCTTGTCATCTTTCAGCATCGTATTGTAATGTGGACGGTGTTCTTTAATCAGATTACATTCCAAAACCAGAGCCTCAAGCTCCGAGTCTGTGATGATATATTCAAAATAAGCGATGTGAGAAACCATGTGCTGGATTTTTACACTCTTATTATAACTACTCTGAAAATACTGACGCACACGGTTCTTAAGAATTCTTGCCTTGCCGACATAGATAATCTCATCCTGTGCATTATGCATCAGATATACCCCCGGCTTTGCCGGGAGTTTTTTCAGTTCTTCCTGAATATCAAACATAATTTACTCTTCCTGTTTTGTTTGCTCACTGTCTTTCTTTTCGGTAACTTTCTGTGCATCCTGACTTTCCGCATCTTTTAATGAAGATTCTTCTGATACCGTTTCTGCTTCGGATAATTCTGTTTTCTCCTTATCCTCTTCAACATTCGCTTCAACACTTTCCAGTTCATCTTTCTTTAAAGATTTATTGTAAATTTCCATGAATTCTTTACCGGTAATTGTCTCTTTTTCAATCAGGAATTCTGCAATCTCGTCCATAACTTCTCTGTGGTCTTCAATAATCTTTTTCGCCTTATCGTAAGCCACTTTGAGCATTTCTTTTACTTCTTCATCGATAAGTGCACCTGTTGCATCGGAACAGTTCATCACTGCACGTCCATCAAGATAACGGTTCTGTACTGACTCCAGTCCCATAAGTCCAAATCTTTCAGACATACCGTACTGTGTTACCATCGCTCTTGCAATCTGGGTCGCACGCTCGATATCATTAGAAGCTCCTGTTGTAACAGAATTAAATACAACTTCCTCGGCCGCACGTCCACCAAAAAGTGTAACTAATTCGCTGAGCATCTGCTCTTTGCTCATCAGATATTTTTCTTCTTCAGGAACCTGCATGGTGTAACCCAGTGCACCCATTGTTCTTGGAACAATCGTAATCTTCTGTACTGGTTCTGTATTCTTCTGCACAGCAATTGCCATAGCATGACCAACTTCATGATAAGAAACAATTTTCTTTTCTTCCTCACCAAGAATACGGTCTTTCTTTTCTTTTCCGGCAATAACAACTTCTACTGCCTCTAACAGGTCTTTCTGAGATACTGCCTCTCTTCCAGCTTTAACTGCTGCAAGTGCGGCCTCATTAATCATATTTGCAAGATCAGAACCTACGGCACCGGAAGTTGCCAGGGCAATTTCGTCAAAATTAACTGTCTCGTCCATCTTGACATTCTTTGCATGTACTTTTAATGTCTCCACACGGCCCTTTAAGTCGGGGCGTTCTACGATAACTCGTCTGTCAAAACGGCCCGGTCTGAGAAGTGCCTTATCTAATACTTCCGGACGGTTTGTTGCCGCTAAGATAACAAGACCCTTGGAAGAATCAAATCCATCCATCTCCGCAAGCAGGGCATTCAATGTCTGCTCACGCTCGTCATTTCCACCACCATAACGGCTGTCACGGCTCTTACCGATAGCATCAATCTCATCAATGAAAATGATACAAGGTGCCATAGACTGTGCCTGTTTAAACAGATCACGAACTCTTGATGCACCGACACCGACAAACATTTCTACAAAGTCGGAACCACTCAGAGAGAAAAACGGTACATTTGCCTCACCCGCAACTGCTTTTGCAAGTAAAGTTTTACCAGTTCCCGGAGGGCCTACTAACAGCGCACCCTTTGGAAGTCTGGCACCAATTTCAATATATTTACCAGGGTTATGAAGGAAATCAACCATCTCAGTAAGACTTTCCTTTGCCTCATCCTGACCGGCTACATCTGCAAAAGTAACTCCTGTCTTTTTCTCAACATATACCTTTGCATTACTCTTTCCTACACTTCCCATCATACCGCCGCCCTTGCCGATTCCACGCATAACAAAATACATCATTGCATAAATCAGCACAAACGGAAGTACATAACTAACCATAACAGAAAGAATCGCATTCGATCCACTGCTGTCCTGCTGTTCATAAGAACTAATCTTATTATTGTCCTCCGCTTCTTTTAAACGGTTAACCAGCAGTGCATCATTCATAGAAACCGTATAATATGTTGTTTTCATTAACGGATTCTGCTGTGTCTTCGGTTCGATATAAATCTTTCGGTCTGCTACCTGTACCTTTTTAATCTCTCCTTTATCCAACATCGTAAGAAACTTACTATACGAAATCTTCTTCTGTGAACCATTCTTATAACGGCTCATCACAGAAGTAAAGAGAGCGGTAATTCCAAGACAAACGACCAGAAGAATAATGGCAGACTTTATATTCTTCTTTTTGTTTGGATTATCATTCTGATTATTTTTTTTGTCCATTTACGCCTCCATGACGTTTCATATTATAATTTCTTCAATACCTCAATGGCATCTTTCATATAATTATTTTCAACGTACTCAATCTTTCCTGCATCACAGGCTGCGGCAAGTGCTGGGTCCATTGGAAGCTTAGCCAGAACAGGTACATCATACTCTGCCGCGATCTCATCAATGTGGCTTTCTCCAAATACCTTAATCTGCTTTCCACAGTCAGGACACTCTACATAACTCATATTCTCTACTAAACCAAGAATTGGAACATTCATCATTCTTGCCATGTTCACCGCTTTTTCTACGATCATTCCAACTAATTCCTGTGGAGAAGATACGATAACAATACCATCTAACGGAACAGACTGGAAAATAGTCAGCGGTACATCACCAGTTCCTGGAGGCATATCAATGAACATATAGTCAATGTTCTGCCATAATGTCTCTCCCCAGAACTGTTTGATTACTCCGCCAAGAACAGGCCCTCTCCAGATAACAGGATCTGTCTCATTCGCAAGCATCAGGTTAACAGAAACAATGTCGATTCCGCAAGTTGTTGTTGCTGGCAGAATCAGTCCTTCTGCGTTACCTACAAGATTCATGGAAAGACCAAATGCCTTTGGAATAGATGGTCCTGTGATATCTCCATCTAAAATAGCTGTCTTAAATCCTTCTCTCATAGAAGCTGCTGCAAGAAGTGAAGTTACCATAGACTTACCTACTCCACCTTTACCGGATACAACACCAATAACCTTCTTAACAGAACTTCCTTTACTTAACTTTACAAGAAAATCTTCTGGTTTGGACTCTCTCTGTGCGCAGCTTTCGCCACAACTGCTACAATCATGTGTACAATCGCTCATAATATTTACCTCTCGTTTAACTAAATTTTTATAAAATTTCTATTAAAATTTTATCAATTTCTTTAGAAATTATTTGCTCAGTTTTCACTGAAATTACCCCTTAATTATTTGTAACTTTTTAACTTCAGAACAAATTTAATGTGACTGGTTATTCAAATTCAAGGATATATTCTGAATTTATATGCTCTGTTTGCCACCATGCCACTTCCTTTTCCTCGAAAACCCACCTGCGATACTTGAACACAAGCGCAAGATGATAGTATAGTAAGAATACTAAATGTGCGTTATTATCTCAAATTATTTATTCATCTGCTCTAAAATCTCTTTGACATTTTTCTCAATGTTCCCTTCAAATACAGCAGAACCACATACAAATATATTGGCCCCACATTCTGCAATCTCTGCTATATTCGAAGCCTTCACTCCACCGTCAACCTGAATATCCACATCAAGATTTTTCTCTGTGATCATCTTACGAAGCTCCCGAACCTTCTCGCCACAGTAAGGAATGTACTTCTGTCCTCCAAAACCTGGATTTACAGTCATAACTAATACCATATCCAGTTCTGGTAAAACATACTCAATCGCAGAAAGTGGTGTCGCAGGATTAATCGCAACGGCTGCCTTCTTACCGCAATCCTTAATCTGATGTACTACTCGGTCAAGATGTGTGCAGGCTTCTGCATGTACTGTAATAATATCTGCTCCTGCCTTTGCAAAATCTTCGATATATCTACCTGGGTCTTCTATCATTAAATGTGCATCAAAAATCACATCTGTGAGTGGACGAAGTGCCTTAATTACAGGATTTCCAAAAGAAATCTGTGGAACGAACATTCCATCCATGACATCAATATGCACATACTCTGCTCCGGCATCAATCGCAGTCAAAACATCTCTGCCCAGATTTGCAAAATCAGCAGACAAAATAGACGGTGCTAGTATCTTCTTCATCAGTACCTCCTTAATTTCTAAAAATATCATCTGTATATTTCTAACTCCAATATTACTATACTCCGATATTTTGTTTTTTATATGATGAGATAAAGTCTCACAGTATATCTTAACATAAACGTGGGATACTGCAAGCCGAAAATCAGAAAACCCTTGAAAAAAGCGAAAAAAAGCTTTGAAATTTGCAATTTTTCTTTCTGCTATGCTACACTATATCAGAAAATAACCAGTGTACTGTTTTATTGATTTCCAGCCAAATGACAATGATGCAGTATACTATTTCACCGTTAAAATCGCATTTGCGATTAGTCTAACCATGAAAGGAGTTTATCATGCATTTTTTTGACCCTACAAATACTTATGCAGAAAAAAACTGTGTAAAGAATCACAAAAAAGAACTTCTTGCTTTAGGAACACGAGCATTCGTTATCACTGGACATAGTTCTTCCAAAAAAAATGGTTCGCTTGACGATGTTATCGCTGTTTTAGAGGAAGCTTCCGTTCCTTATCAGATTTTCAATGAAATCGAAGAAAATCCATCTGTTGAGACAGTCGTAAGAGCCGCTGAAATCGGTAAGGAATTCAAAGCGGACTTCGTTATCGGCATTGGCGGAGGTTCTCCATTAGATGCATCGAAAGCAATCGCTTTATTAATTGCCAACCCAGAAGAAACCGGAGACTGCTTCTATGTAGCAAAAGACTTAAAAACACTTCCAATCGCCGCCGTTCCAACAACCTGCGGTACTGGTTCAGAAGTTACTCCTGTCTCCGTTCTGACCCGTCACGACACACAGACAAAGAAAAGTATCTCCTACAAGATTTTCCCAGACATCGCCCTCATTGACGGTAAATATTTACTGTCCGCAAGTAAAAATCTTTTAATCAGCACTTGCGTTGATGCCCTTGCACACGCAGCCGAAAGCCGCGTAAGCATCCAGACAAACATCTATAACCAGATGTTCGCAAACTACGCATTGAAACTGTGGGGAGACATCGTTCCATTCCTTCGTTCCGATGAAGAATTAAGCGAAGAACTCGCAGAAAAACTCATGCTAACTTCTACAATCGCAGGAATGGCAATCGCCCAGACCGGAACTTCCATTCCACATGCATTAAGCTATGATGTAACTTACCATAATGGAGTAGCACACGGAAAAGCCTGCGGAATCTTCCTTGCTGCTTACCTCCGCGTTTACGCAGACCAGAAACCAGAAGATGTCGAAGAAATCCTTACCCTCTTAGGTTTCAAAACCCTCGATGACTTCGCCTCTTACTTAACTGAAATCCTTGGCACAGTCAGCTTAACACAAAAAGAAGTCACATTCTACATCGACAGGATGATGGAGAATACTTCGAAATTGGCTACATGTCCTTTTGAATTAACAAGGGAGGATATCGAGAAGATTTATCGAGAATCTATCGTGATTGAATAAGCAGAAGCCATAAGACTGAATCCCCCCTTCGCCTCCACAAATCTCTCAATTTTTTTACCCGACGGCCCACATAAAGCCAGTTTAAAGCTTGCCAACAAGCAGAAGAACCCCGTATATCCAAGATTTAACGCAACAGAATAAAATTCCTTCTTGGATATACGGGGTTCTTCGTCTGTCTACCAAGTTCTACTCGGCTTTATATTATCGTCCTAAAATCTGAGCGATTTCAAACTCATACTGGTCTACGTCTTTAGCCATTCCGAGTGCGTCTTCGATATCGTAGTCAATATACTGACCATTACGGTATCCTACTACTCTGTTTGTAGCGCCGCTGCAAAGCAGGTCTACTGCTAAAGCTCCCATGTAAGAAGCATATACTCTGTCTTTTGCTGTTGGGTTTCCACCTCTCTGCATATGACCTAAGATACTTGCTCTTGTCTCTACACCAGTTGCCTGTTCGATTCTCTTAGCCATTCCATAAGAATGTCCAACACCTTCTGCGTTGATGATAAGGTGATGTTTCTTACCAAGTGCCTTTTTCTCAAGAATGCTTTCAATTAATTCATTTTCAAGTTTTGGTCTGTTACCATCGAAACGCTCTGGAATTAAGATATCCTCAGCTCCTGAAGCAATACCACACCATAATGCGATATAACCAGCATTTCTTCCCATTACCTCGATGATAGAACATCTTTCATGAGATGTGGATGAGTCACGAATCTTATCAATTGCCTGCATAGCTGTATTTACTGCAGTATCAAAACCGATTGTATATTCTGTACATGCAATATCTAAGTCAATTGTTCCAGGAAGAGCTACTGTGTTAATTCCCTGTGCAGATAACTTCTGTGCTCCACGAAAAGATCCGTCACCACCGATAACAACAAGTCCGTCGATGTTATGACTTCTTAAAATCTCTGCTGCCTTTTCCTGATACTCTAACTGTTTAAATTCTTCACATCTTGCGGTAAATAAAGCTGTACCACCACGAGAAATGATGTCACATGTGAATTCCTTCTCCATATCAAAGATCTCATCGTTTAACAGTCCGCTGTAACCACGATAAATTCCTTTTACATCAATACCTCTTGCCCATGCTGTTCTTGCTACTGCTCTTAATGCAGCATTCATGCCTGGAGCATCTCCACCACTTGTTAAAATTCCAATTGTCTGAACTGCGCTAGTCTTATTCATCTAACGTTACCTCCATTTCATAATTCCCTAAGTATACTCCCTAACGATTACATATATTATCTCTTTTTTTGGGATTTTTCAATACTCTTCTCGCGAACCTTTACATTTTTTTCACCAAAAAGTGATTTTAACTCGCTAAATACGTCATTTTTCGCAGAAATATTTTCGTATGTTGGAAGTCTTTTTATTGCTTTTTCTTTTTTGGAAAAAATAACAATTTCATCTTTGCCGGGATATTTTCTGATAATTTTATACAAATCCTGTTGTTTATCTGTAAATTCTCCAATGTTCTCTGTCTGAATCCATACTTCCTTTGGAATCTGGTCAATCGGCACAATATATTCTGCAATCAGTTTACCACTTTCTTCAGAAACGGATGCCCGGCCTTTCACATAAAGTCCATTATCTTCGATGAGATACGGCTTTACATTTTGATATATCGTCGGGAATACAATGATTTCTACAGTACCATACAAGTCTTCCAACGTAACAAATGCCATATTCTGATTATTTTTTGTAAGTTTGGCTGTGATATTACTAATAAGACCACCGACAACATAATGCTGCCCGTCTCTTACGATTGCACGTCCGCTTTCCTCATCCGGTTCGAAATCTGTCGATCTGGCAGTTGTCTGCTTCTCAATGGAATCCATATATTTTTCCAGTGGATGACCGCTGACATAAATACCAAGCACATCTTTTTCAAGTGCAAGTTTCTGCGCATCGTCATACTCCCCAACATCAGGATACTGCATCTCATATTCTTTTTTCTCTTCTTCGGAAAAGAAATCAAACAATGACATCTGACCACTCATAGACTCTTTTTTCTCCCGGTTTACTTGTTCAAGTACAACCGGATAGACAAGCATCTGCTGTTTTCTCGTCTTACCAAAACTGTCCAATGCTCCGGATTTGATAAGGTTTTCTATCGTTCTCTTATTGATTTCTTTCGATGTGAGACGCCCCATAAAATCTTTTAAATCTTTGTACTTTCCGTTTGCTTCTCTTTCCTGTGTCATTACATCAATCACACTTTTTCCGAGACTCTTAATCGCTGCAAGTCCATATCGAATAGAATCACCTGCAACAGAGAATCCGGCTTCCCCCTCATTGATGTCCGGCGGCAGGATGGAAATTCCCATCACACGGCAGGTATTGATATACTCTGTAATCTTTTTCGGGTTAGTAATTACTGAAGTAAGAAGCGCAGCCATAAATTCTACCGGATAATAGCAGCGCAGCCATGCTGTCTGATACGAAACAACCGCATAGGCAGCCGCATGAGATTTATTAAATGCATACTTGGCAAAGTCAATCATTTCATCGAAAATCTTATTGGCGGTTTCTTCTGGAATTCCCCGTTTGATACAGCCTTCTACACCTTCTTCTTCATTACCATAAACGAAGTTCTGACGCTCCCTCGCCATGACATCTCCCTTTTTCTTGGACATCGCACGACGCACTAAGTCACTTCGGCCAAGTGTGTAACCGGCAAGACGCATTACAATCTGCATAACCTGTTCCTGATAAACGATACATCCGTAAGTCGGTGCCAGTATTTCTTCCAGTTCCGGACAGGTATACTGAATTGAATCCTGATTTTGCTTTCCCTTGATATACTTTGGAATAAAATCCATTGGTCCCGGACGGTACAGAGAAATTCCGGCAATAACATCCTCAAGATTCGTTGGCTTTAATTCCTTCATGAAAGACTTCATTCCAGCACTTTCTAACTGGAACACACCCTCCGTCTTTCCCTGCCCGATCATCTCATATACTTTGGCATCATCATAATCAATTGTATCAATACTAAAATCATAGCCAAGTTTCTTTCCAATCATTCGTGCGGCATCCTGAATTACGGTCAGTGTACGAAGACCTAAAAAGTCCATTTTCAGAAGTCCCAATTCTTCGATGGTTGTCATCGTAAACTGTGTTGTGATAACATTATCTGCACCTCTTGAAAGTGGGACAAATTCATCCAGCGGTTTTGAACCAATTACGACACCAGCGGCATGAATTGATGTATGTCTCGGTAATCCCTCCAGACGCATCGACATATCAATAAGATTCTTTACAACATCATCACTCTCATATGCCTGCTTTAATTCCGGATTTGATTTTAATGCCTTTTCAATCGTGATACCAAGCTCCATCGGAATCATTTTTGCAACATTATCAACCTGTACATAAGGGATATCAAGGACACGTCCAACATCACGAACTGCCATACGCGCCGCCATCGTACCGAAAGTTACAATCTGCACTACCTTATCTTTGCCGTATTTTTCATAAACATAATCAATAACTTCCTGCCGTCTCTCATAACAGAAGTCAATATCAATATCTGGCATGGATACACGCTCTGGATTTAAGAAACGCTCAAAAATAAGCTGATATCTAATTGGGTCGATATTCGTAATCTCAAGACAATAGGAAACAATACTTCCTGCCGCACTTCCTCGTCCCGGGCCAACAGCGATTCCCTGACTCTTTGCAAAACGGATAAAATCCCACACAATGAGAAAATAATCAACATAGCCCATATTTTTAATAGTGCTAAGCTCATAAGAAAGTCTTTCCTGCAATTCCTGTGGCGGCGGGTCCCCGTATCTTTTCACAAGACCAGTCTCACAAAGCTCTTTTAAGTAAGAAAATGCATCGTAACCTTCTGGCACATCAAACTTTGGCACTTTCTGCTCACCAAAAACAATCTCCACATTACATCGCTCGGCAATTTTATGGGTATTATCCATCGCCTCTCTCGCATATGGAAATACCTTCTGCATCTCTTCTTCTGACTTCAGATAATACTGCCCGCCTTCATAGCGCATTCTGTCCTGGTCTGAAACCTTTTTTCCAGTCTGTATACAAAGAAGCAGGTCATGTGGAACCGCATCTTCCTCTCTGATATAATGCACATCATTTGTGACAACCATCGGAATCCCAAGTTCCCTGGAAAGACGAATCAGGCTGGTATTTACCTGGGTCTGCTGACGAATTCCATGATCTTGTAACTCTAAGAAAAAGTTATTCTCTCCAAAAATATCACGCATTTTGTTTGCGGCAGCTCTTGCTCCATCAAAATCCTCTTTTAAAATCTTATTCGGAATCTCTCCGGCAAGACAGGCACTAAGTGCGATAATTCCCTCATGATATTTTTCAAGCACTTCATAGTCTACCCTTGGTTTGTAATAATATCCTTCTGTAAACCCTCTTGTCACAATCTTCATCAGGTTTTTATAGCCCTGATTATTTTCCGCAAGCAGTACAAGATGATAATATCTATCCTCTCCTCGTCCCTGCTCCCTGTCAAACCTTGACCCTGGTGCAACATAAATCTCACAGCCAAGAATTGGTTTAATTCCTACTTCTTTTGCCTTTTTATAAAAGTCAATCACGCCATACATAACCCCGTGGTCTGTGATGGCCAGACTATCCATTCCAAGCTCTTTTGCCCTCGGCAGAAGTTCTTTAATCTTACTAGAACCATCCAGCAGACTGTACTCCGTATGCACATGTAAATGTGTAAATGCCATAGGTGTCTTTTCCTCCTCTTACAACATCTCGACGAATGCTGTCATTCTCGTGTTAAGCTGTCCGATATCCTCCTGTGAATAGTCGGTCTCCACATGAATATACGGAACACCTTTTCCTTTTACAAACTTTTCAATACTCTTTGCCTCCACATTGTAAGTATGGCAGGCCTGCAGTGTCATTTCCACAACACCATCTACTTTATATTCCTCTATTAATCTTCCAAGAAGTTCATAACGATTCTTATTTGGTGTCATAACAGAACAGCCAATCTGAAGATATCTTTCCGCGATCGCCTCATAAATATCCTCTGCAGATTCATCTATTAAACGGTCAGCCGACTTTGTACCGCCACAGTTTTCATAGGCAACAACAACCGCTCCATTTTCTTCCAATGCTTTCACAACTTTCATTGGCGCACCGCTGCTTGGACATCCTGTTAAAAGAATTCTCTTCTTTTTCGGCTGTTTCTCGCCCTCCCCATACTCCTTCATAATCTTTTCACGAAGCGCATGAATTTCTTCCGGAACCTTTTCTTTGTCAAAACGGAACTGGCTTCCATATAATACATTAAACAATTCCTGTCCATTCATCGGTGCCGGATCATTTTTCATAACTTCATAAAGATTTTTAAGCGCAATTCTATTTTCATTCATCATATGAACTGCCTTACGAACGCTCTCCTCTGTAATCTCCACTTTGAAAGTCTGCTCCAGATAAGATTTGAACTTAAGAATCTCTTCTTTCCAAAGCTTTAATGCAGTTTCACTCTGACTGTTTGGAAGCTCCATAACATAAACATTTTTAAACTCTCCCATCAGTTCATACATCTTTTTCTTCCCATCACAGGTTGTCTCTCCAACTACTACGTCGGAAAAATAAAAGAACGGACATTTATCCGATACTGCAAAACCATAACTTGCCTTTACCATAGGGCACAGATTTCTTGGCAAATCCTTCTCTGCCACTGGTATTGTCTCGTCTGAAGTAGAACAAAGACCTACTGTAACTGCTCCCATCGCCATTGCGATTTCCTGTGGAAAATATGTACAGTAAGCTCCAACAACCGGAACATCCCTATCCTTCAATTCCTTCATCGTCAGAAAGGACTTCTTTCTCTGCTCCGCAAAATCTTCAAAAATCTCTGGTAACGCTTTGATCAACTCCATAATTAATACCTCTTTCATAACGTATTTGTAATTAGTTTTTACCTTATTAAAATGTAAATAAAATTTTATATCTAATTTTCGATTATCCGCATAAACACTATACTTTCAAGTATTTTGAAGTATAGAAAAAACTCATTTTACCACGATTTTACCACGATTGAATGAGCCTTGATATGACCTATAAAATAACACCCAAAAGACATCATTACACCTAAATGGTGTCTTTTTAAAAAGCAGTCAATCCTAAGACTAACTGCTGTATGTGTGATATGAAGTTATCAGATAATTTACCAACAAGGTATCTCCTACCGACCCGATAGCATAGGCAAGAAGAAATCAATTCCACCAGTAAATAAAAATAACCCTAATATTATTGCAACTATTGTTCCTATTCTAATTCTTTTAGTCATAACAAATACTGCTGGGTGTTTTGGGTCAATATATATGCTATACATTTTTCCTTGTGTCATACCCTTATTTAATCGTTTATGAGATATATTCTGTGTTGTTTGCTCACGATAATATGTTCCGTTATATGTATATTCAAATACTGGAGCTTGTGTAGAAATACCATTGCCACCATAATATGTGTTGTAGCCACAATACACGCCGTCCACTTTTTCTCTACAACACAATAACGAATACAAATCATTTACTCCAACCAAAATAAATATCAAACCAAAGACAATAGATCCTAATGGCATCACAAATATCTCTCCATATGGAACAAATGAACATACTAAGGAAACAATTCCACAGCCAATGAAACAAATAAACATAATCAAACAGATAAGTGGCATGACTTTATAGCGTTTCTTTTTTATAATTCCAAAACATACTATACCAAATACTATTGTTAAAAAATAAAGAAAAATTTTCATTACCGAATCGCTCCTTTAATTTTACCCTACCGCTTAGTCAATATTATTTTTCTAACTGTTCTTGCACAAATTTAATACTATTCTGAATATATTCTTTGTCTTTTTCTGTTGCAACTTCTTCTAATTGTTTAAATAAAGCAATACTTTCATTTCGTTTACCTAATACGTTAAATGCGGTTGCAATGTTGAGATACCATGTCATTTCATCATTCATATCTTTAGGTTTCGTATCTATTGCAAGAAGTTTTTCTAAAAAGAGTTCTCCGTTTTTGGTTTCTTGATATTCTTTTACAATATCATTATTCATTTTTCTGAACTGACGTCCTCTACGCATTAAAATAAAGAACATGATAAAGAAATAAACAATAGTGATAACGGCAATACCACCAACAATAATGCCTAAAAAACCAATTGTTGATTTTACATAGGGAATTACTATGTTTATATAAATAAATAGCAGTACCGCCCAAAATAGAAAGGCTAATCGGATAAGCCATTTATCTCTTTTTTCATATATTGCTCTTTTATTTTTTAGATTTTCGGATTCGTAAATCATTTTATTTCACTCCTTTATTACCACATCAATCAGAATTTGTTTCATTGTTTTGATTTTGTTTCTTCCATTCCTTGTAATCTTTCTGCGTTTTTTGCTGTCTTTTGACATCTTCCATTTTTTCCAAAATTACTTCTACATCTGGCTGACTGTGCTGTTCTGGTAGAGAATAGAAAATAAGGTTATCATCATTTGTATATACTGAAATATTAAAAACCAAATCACTTTCTACAATTTCCTGCATGATATGGGAAATTTCTTCTGCATATTCTTCGTCTGTTTTTCCCTCATTAAGATATATATTTGTTTCTATTTCATATTCCCTTTTTTTCAGATATTCTTCTACACTTTCCTTACCATTCCATTCTGTCGTTGTTGTATGTCCTTGAACTTCAAGTTGATAATCTCTTATAAAAGGCTTATCTTGAAATAAAGGAGTTGCAAGTTCTTTTATTATATCAGAATAGTAATAAATATGGTAATTATCCTCAAAAAGACCAGTATTTCGTGCATATACAGTAGCAGTTTGAGAAGAATTTTCTTTATTGGAAACTTCCGCCATAATCCAATTTAATCCGATTTTTTCTTCTTTGTACTTCTTCACTTCTGTAATGATAAATTCCTCATTGTATTTGTCCTTTAATTTTGCCAATACATATTTTTGTGCTTCTTCACTAGAATTAAAATCATGCGAATAACCGCTACAACCATTTAATAAGCCTAGACAAAGTACGCTTGCTATAATGCCTAATAAAATTTTTTTATATCGCATAATCGCCACCTCAATGTGATTTTATGATTTAAGACAGTTCTACAAACTGGAATTTGTGGTTATATTACTATTTCTATCGTATTCCCAAAAATTCAAAAAACACTTCCAAAGATTCACTATCCTTTTCAAATTCCCACTCGCCTTCGCCATGAACCGCATAATATACAGGAGAATTATCCATACTAATATCTATGCAATATGGGTCAGCGTTACAATTTACAATCACAACATAATTAGGGTTCCAATCCTCTATTACTGTCTTCTGCATAGGATTATAAGAATAGCCATGTTGACCAACAAGTAAACCTTTAGCACCATATATTTCAATTTCATAGGATAAATCTTCATCGTCATCATCATCGACATTTACATATAAGTTGTTTTCATGATTAAAAAGAAACTCTATATAATCTTTAGGCAAACTCCATCTTGAACAAATTTCATCCATCATCTCTTTTAACTGCATATCTCTAATTCTCCTTTCCCTATCATCAAACTTTTGATTACTTATTTAATATGTCAAATTCAAATTTCACATCTGCAATACTTTTTAGTAAACTCTGCAAGCTTTAAATAATCTTTACCAAAAACAAAGATGCGATATACATTTTTTCCTTGTGAATAGTTAGGCACATCGTTCCTCTCAAAACTTATATTATAATTTTTCAGTTCCTGCTCTGCCTGTTGGATTTCCGCTTCAGACCAAACCCACGCAACCAAATGTGCTTTATTCCACTTATCAGCTAGAAGTTTCTCAAGTGCATATTCTACTAACTCCCGTTCACTTGAGAATGACTTTATGATCCTTTTATTTCCACGTTCAGAATATCCAAACTCATATACATCACCATTTTTTTCAATAACAATCCCTTCGTGCACATAATGTTTTCCAATGTTAATTCCTGCAAAAGAATAACACTCATCTTCCAAATATTTTTCTAATTCTTCTATACTTTTCATATAAATAAACTGGAATTTTATTGCCAATTCCTCTTACCTTCTTCAAATTGTGCCAATAAAAAAGATTCTAAACTTTCGGCTACAGGATACACTTCAAAATTGTCTAATCCCCAGTTGACAATCTCACCCGTTTCATTGTTCAAACAATACGCCAACTCACTATCTCCTTCAATGACAATATATTTCTTTTCTAAACCATTTTTTCTAAAGCGAAGTGTATCTTCAACAAATCGAGAATGTCCATTAAGACCACACGCTACAATTTCAACACCATATCCAATCAAAACTCCATATTTCCGTATAAATATCTTAACTTCTTCTCTAAATGCAATGTCCAACTGTGTTTCCAATTCAGATATTTTATCATCTGTTCGCCCAGCAGTAACAAGAATTTCCTTTGAATTTTCTGCTATAAACTTATCCAAATCTTCAAACATTATATCCACCTCATAAATTCTAATTTGTCGCTTTCTTCATATCCATATTATAACAGTTCCATATATCCACCACAATGAAAATTAGCATACCCTTTAAATATTTTCTGCATTGAAAATACACACTTTTTCTTTCTTCCTCTTGATTATCCACCACAGAAAAGGAAAAGCCCTGTCAAGAGCCTTGCCACCATTGGTGGTGCTTTGCACTCTTTACTGGGCTTTTTGTTTGCTGTATCTTCCATGCAAGAGGAAATTAAAGACCTCTGTTCCATTTCGCCTTTAGATAATCTTCATAGTCTGCTTCATTGAAGTCTACTTGTGGAGAAGTGTCGGGAATGTTGTTTCTGTTGTCTATATCCGCAAGCTGACGAAATATCCAATCATCATAAGGGTCATGGTATTTATACTCTTTGGGCTGTTCTCTGTATCGGTCTAACCCTCGCATTTCCTTATGCACTTTTATCATGCGTTCCAGTTTTTGACGCTGTATCAACTGCTTGATTTCCATAAGTTCTTCCAACTCCGTAACCTCATTGGTAATGTAGTTATGGATATACTGTATGAGTTTATATGCCTTGTAAAATGTGCATTCTTTTTCATCATCGAAAAATTCATTTTCAGACAGGTAATCTAAGGAAACATTGAAGTCTTGTTCCCGTTTGATAATATCCATGATATAGGGCTCGGTGTGGTCAATATACTTCCATTCTCCCGACAATAATTCATTGGGTGTTACTCCCAGCACGTCCATTATCTTTTCCAGCGTATCAAAGGTAGGATAATTCACGCCACGTTCAATCTTGGAAAGGCTCTGCATATTGATACCGATTTTGTCCGCAAGTTCCTGTTGTTTCATTCCTCTGTGTTTTCTTATGGTCTGTATGTTTTCTCCTAAGAAACTGATTTTCTTTTCATAATGCTCCATAACTTAGTATAACCGCTCCTTTCGTTGCTTTTCTTGGTATTTATAAGCATATCATACTTAATCTATATCTAAAAGTCAATCAAAACTTCTTGACAAGTAATTCTAATGGCGTTATTATCGTATTAGATAGAGTGATTAAGCACGCTAGGGTCAATCACACGCTTGAGTAAGCATAGAAAAGATGTATTTTCATTTTGATAGCATGAATAAGCATGGACTATCAGACCGAAAATAAGGTTTCTGACTGGGGCTGTTCCGTTTAGCCACGAGTCTTACAAGGCTCGTGAGCGTTAAGAACGGATCAGACACAGGAAGAAAGGGAACGCCTTTAGGCGTTCATAAAGGGCGTATATGTAACACCGCCCTGCGCATACATGTCATAGTACCTAGAAACTGTGATAAATAAAGGAAAAAACACGATTTTTACCCCGCAAAAAAACGGGAAGTACGAAAGGAGTAATGCACTATAACTACACACAAAAATTTATCCGTTAAGATTGATTACATCAGTATTGTATTCGATACTGCAACCGCCGAAGATGTCATCATGCACATTTTAGGTTTACCGACTGATATTTTCAATGTCTATCCGGCAAGCATTAAATTCAAGACTTATCAAGCACGCTGGCAGATTGGAGATATTTATGTATCGGGGGACGCAAGAAAGACAGAGGACAACCCACAAGGGCTAGGCTGTTATCTTGTTATGACTGGCAGAGGTTGTGATGATATTTTCCGTATTCTCGACAGTAGGAATTATACCTTTGGGGATATGTTCCGACGCTGTGAGCGAAGATACGGACTGGATAACTTCCATTTCACAAGACTTGATATTGCCATTGATGATAAGAACGAAAAGCCATTCTTTACCATAGAGCAGATAAAGAAGAAATGCGAAAAAGAGGAATTTATCTCGAATAGTGAGGGCTACCACTTTGACGAAAGCAAGTTTGATGATTTCGACACCGCAAAGACCGTTTATATCGGTGCTGGGAAATCGGGATTGTCCTACCGCTTTTATGACAAGGATAAGGAAGTCTGTTCAAAACATAATAAGACACTTGAGGAAGTCGGCAGTTGGAAACGGACAGAAATGCAACTGCGTGATGATAAGGCTCATGCTTTTGCCATGACATTCAAGGACAGACCGCTGGAACTGGGAGAACTGGCTTTCGGGCTATTGGCAAACAACCTACGCTTTGTCGTACCAAACAGAAACGAAAGTAATAAGAGCAGGTGGAAAACTTGTCGGTTTTGGGAACGCTTTTTAGGGGCTGTGGAAGTCTTAAAACTGCAAGTACCAAAACAGCAAAATTCCCTTGAAGAAACACAGCAATGGCTCACAGAGGGTGGCGTGATTTCCGCTGTCAAAAGTTTTTACTTCTTGGAAGAACATGACGCATTGGGTGGACTGGAAAAAGTGGGAACTATGCTTGATAAGGCAAGATACAGTAATTCCCTTTCCAGTAAACTAACCGCACATTTACAGATGATAAACCGCACCGACCTTATCCCTTATATCCAATATGACACGAAACATGGGAAAGGGGGTATCTGATGAATAACAACGATATTCCCGTATGGGAAAAATACACCCTTACCATTGAAGAAGCGTCAAAATATTTCCGTATCGGAGAAAACAAGTTAAGACGATTGGCAGAGGAAAACAAGGACGCTGGCTGGCTCATTATGAATGG
>ENA-ORLM01000327-ORLM01000327.1-human-gut-metagenome-genome-assembly--contig:-NODE-327-length-51653-cov-6.037149_pt1 | contig 51653 bp, 47 predicted proteins | sample MGYA00243063_ERZ508815 | MGnify/ENA primary metagenome ERZ508815 (study PRJEB26277, sample SAMN04329768) | human gut metagenome | biome: human-associated habitat | host: Homo sapiens | place: USA...
AAGGAGAAGTTTGAGTAATACTTGATGGACTGTTCGCCCTCACTCGGTATCGTGACGACCAATGCGCTGGTGGCAGCGGACAAACTCTATATACCGCTCACCGCTGAAGCCTTGCCATTGAAAGGCTTGACCATGCTGGACGATATAGTCCGGGAAGTGAAACGCAGGGTGAACCCGACACTGGAACTGGGCGGTGTCTTCTTCACTCGGTTCAATAACCGGAAGTTGAATAAGGAAGTGATTTCCATGGTGGAAAAGCGATACGGAGAGAAGGTATTCCAGACGAAAATCCGTGAGAATATCGCCATAGCCGAAATGCCGCTATCCGGTCAGACTATCTTTGAGTACGACCCGAAAAGCAATGGTGCAACGGACTATCGGACACTGACCGATGAGATTATCAGTCGGGAGGAAAATAGGTAAACTATATTACTATATGACTAATCACAAAGGTTATTGGTAACATAGTAAGTAAATCAGCAAGTAAACAAGTAATGAAGTAAGCAATATGAGTAAGAAGAATTTATCCTTATTGATGGATGGCTTCATGGGTGAGACCAATTCATCTGATTCTGTACAGGAACAGCCTAAGGAACAAGCTATTGAACAAGTCGCAGCACAAGCGGAACAGCCAGCAGTTCAAGATGATAAGCAGGAAAGTCCGAAGGCAGCACCTGCAAAAGCATCTTCTAAGCAGGAAGCAACTGAAACGACTGCAACCGAGCAAATGAAGTCTAAGCTGGAAGCCAAGCGCAGGGAGAATGTGGGTCGCCCCAAGAAAGGCGAAACAGCCAAAAGTGCCAAGAAGCCCCAGGAAATCCGAGCCACTTTCATCGTGGATCCGGATTTGCTCCAAAAGGTGAAATACATTTCCCTCGTGGAAGGCATCCTCTTGAAAGACGTTATTTCTGAAGCCCTGAACAATTATGTGGATAAATGGGAAACAGACAACCGGAAAATACGCCTGCCCAAGAGGAAGTAAGCACTTCTGAGAATAGGGACTATATCTGTTCAAACAGGAAAAACAACCCTGCAGTTGTGCTTTCTCAGTGAAAAATACTATCTTTGTAGGCAGAAGGCAACTGCCTACAAAAATAGGAAACGATGCGAAATACGTCTAAGATAATCAAGGGAACAACCCTTTCCGCTAAAAATGTAACAGCAACAGTTGAGCAAGGTGAAAAACCTTGGTTTATCCATTCAAAAATGGTCGCTAATATCATGTATTCAAGTATGAAGGAACAGGGAATTACTCAAAAGGAACTGGCGGAAAAGATGAACTGTACCCAACAGTATATCTCCAAAATCCTTAAAGGACGGGAGAATCTCTCCCTGGAAGCTCTCTGTAAAATAGAGTTGGCTTTGGGCATCCGGATTTTGCAGTTTGATTCCAACAACTAACCCGTATTGTTTAATGAAATAAAGAATATCAGTATATGCCGTTACAAAGTGAAGCAGCGCTCGAAAATGGACTTATCGCTACTCTTCAGCAAATGAGCTATGAATATGTTCAGATTGATGAAGAGAAAAACTTGTATTCCAATTTCAAGAGACAGCTTGAAAAGCACAATAAAAAAAGACTGGAGGATTTCGGACGTTCTGCCTTTACAGAGGCAGAGTTTGAAAAGATTCTGATTTACCTGGAAGGAGGTACCCGTTTTGAAAAAGCCAAAAAACTGCGCGACCTGTATCCGCTTGAACTGGAAAGCGGTGAACGGGTGTGGGTGGAGTTTCTGAACCGTACCCACTGGTGCCAGAACGAATTTCAGGTCTCCAATCAGATTACAGTGGAAGGAAGAAAAAAGTGTCGCTATGATGTAACGATACTCATCAATGGCTTGCCCTTGGTTCAAATCGAACTGAAACGCAGAGGGGTGGAACTCAAACAGGCATACAACCAGATTCAGCGTTACCACAAGACTTCTTTCCATGGTCTGTTTGACTACATCCAGCTTTTCGTCATATCCAATGGAGTGAATACCCGCTATTTTGCCAACAATCCGAACAGCGGCTATAAGTTTACCTTCAACTGGACGGATGCTGCCAATGTGCCTTTCAATGATTTGGAGAAGTTTGCAACCCTTTTCTTTGACAAGTGTACCCTGGGAAAAATCATCGGCAAGTACATCGTGCTGCATGAGGGGGATAAATGCCTGATGGTGCTTCGCCCCTACCAGTTTTATGCGGTTGAGAAGATTTTGGACCGTGTGGTCAACTCTAATGACAATGGCTATATCTGGCACACGACCGGTGCCGGCAAGACGCTGACTTCCTTCAAGGCTGCACAGCTGGTTTCTGAATTGGATGATGTGGACAAGGTGATGTTTGTGGTTGACCGCCATGACCTTGACACACAGACGCAAGCGGAGTATGAAGCATTCGAGCCGGGAGCGGTGGATAGTACAGACAATACGGACGAACTGGTGAAACGCTTGCACAGCAACTCCAAGATTATCATTACCACCATCCAAAAGCTGAATGCTGCTGTCAGCAAGCAGTGGTACAGTAGCCGTATCGAGGAAATCCGTCATTCACGCATTGTCATGATCTTCGATGAATGTCATCGAAGCCATTTCGGTGATTGCCATAAGAATATCGTCAGGTTCTTCGACAACACACAGCTGTTCGGCTTTACAGGTACGCCTATCTTCGTGGAGAACAACGTGGATGGACATACCACCAAGGAAATATTCGGCAACTGTCTGCATAAGTATCTGATTAAGGATGCCATTGCCGATGAGAATGTACTTGGCTTCCTGGTGGAGTATTATCACGGCAATGAGGACGTGGATAATGCCGACAACGACCGCATGACGGAAATCGCCAAATTTATCCTTAATAATTTCAATAAGTCAACATTTGACGGAGAGTTTGATGCGCTATTTGCTGTGCAATCAGTACCCATGCTTATCCGTTACTATAAGATATTCAAGAGCCTCCAGCCGAAGATTCGTATCGGAGCAGTCTTTACCTATGCAGCAAACAGCAGTCAGGACGATGCACTTACCGGCATGAACACCGGAAGCTATGTGAGCGAGAGTACCGGAGAAGCAGATGAATTGCAGGCTATCATGGATGACTACAACGAAATGTATGGAACCAGTTTCACTACTGAAAATTTCCGTGCCTATTATGACGACATCAACCTCCGCATGAAGAAAAAGAAAGCGGATATGAAGCCGCTTGACCTTTGTCTGGTGGTTGGTATGTTCCTCACGGGATTTGACAGCAAGAAACTTAATACGCTGTATGTGGACAAGAACATGGAGTTCCATGGGCTGCTGCAGGCTTTTAGCCGGACCAACCGCGTGCTGAATGAGAAAAAGCGGTTCGGCAAAGTGGTTTGTTTCCGGGATTTGAAGAGCAACGTGGATGCTTCCATCAAACTTTTCAGCAACGGCAACAATCTGGAAGACATTGTGCGCCCTCCCTTTGAGGAAGTGAAGAAACGCTACCAGGAACTGACTGCCGACTTTCTACGACTTTACCCCAAACCAAGCACCGTTGATTTGCTGCAAAGCGAGAAGGACAAGAAAGACTTTATCCTTGCTTTCCGTGACATCATCAAGAAGCATGCTGAGATTCAGATTTACGATGAATTTGAAGAAGATGCCCCCGACCTTGGAATGACCGAACAGCAGTTTATGGATTTCCGTAGCAAATACCTCGACATCTACGAGACCTTTGCTGCAGGTGGAAAACAGGAAAAGCCAAAGGAATATCAGATACCCGAGGAAGAAGCAAGTGTGGTTTGCGAAGATGACCCTCTGGCAACACCGGACACCGGGTTGGAAGATATAGACTTCTGTCTGGAACTTCTGCACAGCGACATCATCAATGTAGCCTATATCCTGGAACTCATTGCTGATCTGGACCCCTATAGCACAGACTATTCGGAACGCCGCCAGCAAATCCTTGATACGATGATAAAAGATGCCGAACTCCGTAGTAAAGCCAAGCTGATTGACGGGTTCATCCAGAAGAATGTGGATGATGACCGGGACAGCTTCATGGCGCGTAAGAAAAAGGCAGACGGTACGAGTGACCTAGAGGAAAGGTTGAACGACTATATCACCACGGAACGCACGCATGCCATCAACCGGCTTGCTGAAGAAGAGGAACTGGATTCAGCCGTTCTCAACCATTACCTTTCGGAATATGATTATCTGCAAAAGGAAAAACCTGAAATTATTCAGGAGGCTTTAAAAGAGAAACATCTGGGGTTAATCAAAAGACGTAAGACCTTGACAAGAATACTCGACAAGTTGCGGAATATTATCCGTACCTTCAGTTGGGAATAATATAGTAAACAATTAGAAAAACAGATATGAGCGAAGAATTGCAACAGAAACTCCGTGACCAGCTTTGGGAAGTAGCCAATAAGCTGCGCGGTAATATGTCAGCCAGTGACTTTATGTATTTCACCTTGGGATTTATCTTCTACAAGTACCTTTCAGAGAAGATAGAAAAGCATGCCAATGATGCGTTGGCAGAGGATGAAATTTCTTTCAAGGAACTCTGGGCAATGGAGAAAGATGAAGATGTGGAAGAACTGCAGGAAGGTGTGAAAACGGAATGTCTGGAGAATATCGGATATTTTATTGAGCCTGACTTTCTCTTTTCTTCAGTCATTGAAAGCATCAAGAAGAAGGAGAATATCCTTCCCATGCTGGAGCGTTCCCTGAAGCGGATTGAAGACAGTACACTCGGACAGGACAGCGAAGAGGATTTTGGCGGACTTTTCTCGGATATAGACTTGGCTTCACCGAAGCTGGGTAAAACAGCCGACGACAAGAACACGCTGGTCAGCAATGTGCTTCTGGCCCTCGATGACATCGATTTTGGCGTGGAAGCGTCGCAAGAGATTGATATTCTCGGTGATGCTTATGAATATATGATTAGTCAGTTTGCTGCCGGTGCGGGAAAGAAAGCCGGAGAGTTCTATACCCCCCAGGAAGTCAGCCGCATTTTGGCTGAGATTGTCACCATTGGCCATACCCGTCTGCGTAATGTGTATGACCCAACTTGTGGCAGTGGTTCATTGTTGCTTCGTGCGGCAAGCATCGGCAAAGCCAATGAGATTTTCGGTCAGGAGAAAAATCCCACAACCTACAACCTGGCTCGTATGAACATGCTTTTGCACGGTATCAAATTCAGCAACTTCCGTATCGAAAACGGAGATACGCTGGAAGCGGATGCTTTCGGTGACACGCAGTTTGACGCTGTAGTGGCAAATCCTCCTTTCTCTGCAGAATGGAGTGCTGCTGACAAGTTCAACAACGATGACCGTTTCAGCAAAGCCGGACGGCTTGCTCCACGCAAAACGGCCGACTATGCTTTCATTCTCCACATGATCTACCACCTGAACGAAGGGGGAACGATGGCATGTGTAGCTCCTCATGGCGTGCTCTTCCGTGGAAATGCTGAAGGAGTAATCCGCCGCTTCCTCATTGAAAAGAAGAACTATGTGGATGCCATCATCGGTCTGCCTGCCAATATATTCTATGGTACCAGTATTCCTACCTGCATCCTGGTATTCAAGAAGTGCCGCAAGGAAAATGACAACATTCTGTTCATTGATGCCAGCAAAGAGTTTGAGAAGGTAAAAACGCAAAACAAGCTCAGAGAACAGCACATCCGGAAGATTGTGGACACGTACCGTGAACGTAAGGAAATAGAGAAATACAGCCACTTGGCTTCTCTCGAAGAGGTGGCGGAAAATGACTACAATCTCAATATTCCCCGATACGTGGATACGTTTGAGGAGGAAGAACCGATTGACATCCACGCTGTCATGAAGGAAATCAAGGAATTGGAAGCCAAGCGTGCAGACCTCGACAAAGAGATTGAGGGCTATCTGAAAGAATTAGGACTGGTAGAATAAGCAAGAAAGAAACTGACAATGAAAGGTTACGCAAAACCGTTACATGAATTTATAGAAGGTCATAAAATTCAATTTGTAATACCTGTCTACCAACGCAATTACGATTGGTTGATAGACAACTGTGACCAGTTATTTAGCGACTTGGTAAAACTAAGCCGTTCCAACAGAAATTCGCATTTCTTTGGATCTATTGTAACGTCATCAGCTGATAGTGGTTACAATAGATTGGTGATTGATGGTCAGCAGCGCTTGACAACAATTTCACTTCTTTTATTGGCTGGAATAAAGGCGGTGAAATCAGGTACTATAGAGATTAGCGAAGAATCAAAAATAGAAGAAGCATACGAGGTATTCCTAAAAGCAAAGTTCTGTAATTCTGAGCGCAAAATCAAGTTGGTTCCCATAGAAAATGATCGTATTGCATACGATAAAATCTTCAATAATGAAGAGATCTTTGACGAAGAATCCAAAGTAACTCGCAATTACCGCCATTTCTATGATTTATTGACAAAAAAGCCACAGGCTCTTTCGTTTGACCAACTGCTTGACGCTATTGAACGGTTGCAAATAATATCCATAGAATTGGATTGTGAGGATGATGCACAGCTTATATTCGAGAGTCTAAACTCAACCGGATTGGCTCTTACTGAAGCTGACAAAATACGCAATTACCTCTTAATGTCCTTGACACCAGAGGATCAACAGTTGTGCTTCAAGAACTACTGGCAAAAGATAGAACAAGCAACAGAAAACCAACCGACCAGGTTTTTGCGTGACTATCTCACTATTCAGCAACAGTTGCAGCGTCCGGTCCGTCAGTCAAACATCTACCTTGAGTGGAAAAGATATATGGATGGGCATAACCGCAAAGAAGAATTGGTTAAAATGCTTGATTATGCGCACTACTACCAGCAAGTGACAGAAGCAAAACTATCTACACCAAAACTTTCGGAAAAGATGCAGCATATCTGCAATATAGAAACAGATGTGACCAATGTGTTCTTCATTCAATTCTTGAATTACGCTTCACTAAATAGTCTTCCAGAAGATGAAATATTCAAAGTTATTGATTTGATTGAGAATTATTTGGCAAGGCGTATTGTGTGTAACATGCCGGGAAATGCCCTTACACAGGTTTTCTGTGCACTACACAAAGATGTTCTCAAAAGCATAGAGATGTATAGTTCTGCCAACGTGGAAATTGACAATTCTTATGCCGATATATTGGCTTATCATATCATGCGACGTGATGGCAACTACCAATTGCCAAGAGACATGCAGTTTGTAGAAGCAATCAAGACTCGTGATGCCTATCATATGCTAAAACCATTCCAGATTTTCCTCTTTGAACGGTTGGAGAACTCGGTACATGGCGAATACAACGATGTGGCAACAGACATGAAAAAGAAAGATGCCACCATTGAACATATTATGCCTCAAACCCTCAATGGAGACTGGAAAGCCATGTTGGGAGATAACTTTGAGGAGATACAAGAAAAATATCTTCATACCTTTGCCAACCTGACTCTGACAGGTATCAACAGCGAGTTAAGCAACAAAGCTTTTGAGATAAAACGTGATGGCAAGACTATAGGAAAGGAGGTTTATCCAGGATATAAGAATTCCAAGTATCGCTTAACAAAAGGTGTTACCTTGTGTGAAAAATGGACAGAAACCGAACTGCAAGATCGATGCAAAGAAATAGTGGAAACATTTTTGCGGCTCTACCCATTACCACAAACGACTTTCAAGCCACTGCCGCAACCGGTAGACGAAGTTTCTTTAGATAAGGAAAGCTTCATTCCAACAAATAGAAATCTGAAAGGTTTTCGGTTGTTTGGCAATGAATATACGGAAATAACTTGGAAAGGGATGCTTTTGCGAGTTGTTAAACTGGTAATGGATCGATATATGGACATCGTAGATACACTTTATGATGCCGAAGGATTCTTTTGGTCTGCCAAGCAAGCAGATACAAGATATTGTACGCTAATTGCTCCACAAAAATATCTATGGACTTCAATGGATAACAGAAGTAAACTTCGTTGCTTGCGTTTTCTGTTTGAAAAATGTGACATCGCCGAGTCTGAACTAGTGATGTTGCTTGAACCGATAAAAGAATAAAGTATTTATGGAATACATAGATTTCAAGAAATTGGTAGATGCTCTGACTTCCAAGCCTAAAGAAACAGAGTGGCTGGAATTCAAGCACAATTTTCATTCTAAGGAAGAGATTGGTGAAAGAATCTCCGCCTTGTCAAATAGTGCCTATTTATGCAGTATGCCTTTTGGTTACATAGTGTTTGGCGTTAATGATGAAAATCATGATGTGGTAGGTACAGATTTATATGGAAAGCAGAAGATGGTTGGCAATGAAGAACTTGAATCTTGGTTATCAACGAGATTGAATCCCCGGATTGATTTCGAAATTATAGATGATTTCGATTACGAGGACAAAGGGCATATCTGTATCTTCAAAATACCAGCCACTACCAATCGTCCGGTAAGTTTTTTGCATGAATCATATATAAGAGTTGGCACAATAACACGTAAGTTAAAGGATTTCCCTGCAAAAGAGGCGAAGATTTGGAAAGGCAGTCAGAAACCTTTGGAAAAAATTATCTTGAAAAAAGGGTTGACTGGACAAGATGTTTTCTCATTTCTTAGTGCAGAAGCCTATTTCGACATGATGCACCTGCCGCTTCCACAAGACACAAATGGTATCTTGGACCGTTTCCTGTCTGAAAAACTAATCGTAACAGATGAGGTTGGTTACGGCATCACTGAACTTGGGGCTATACTGTTTGCCAAGCATCTTTCTGATTTCGATGGTTTGAAACGTAAGATGGTGAGGGTTATTGTCTATAAAGGTAAAAGTAAGATTGAAACTATTCGTGAACATAATTTCGATAAAGGCTATGCCATAGGCTTTGAAGAAATGGTTGCATGGATAAATAGCCAGCTTCCTGCCAATGAAGAAATCGGTTTGGCTCTAAGAAAGGACGCTCGCATGTACCCGGAAATAGCCATTCGTGAGTTGACCGCCAATATGATCATCCATCAAGACTTTTCGGAACAGGGTTTTCCGATGATAGAAATCTATTCTGATCGTATAGAATTCTCCAATCCAGGACAGCCACTTATCAGCGTGGAGCGTTTCATCGACGAATATCAGTCAAGGAACGATTCACTCGCTGACATTATGCGCAGAATGGGTATTTGTGAAGAGAAAGGCAGCGGCATGGATAAGACCATATTTTATGTGGAACTATACCAGCTGCCTCCGGTTCGCTTCCAACTGCAAGAGACACGAACCTCTGCGACTGTATTTTCCTATCGCAAATTTGCCGACTTGGATAAATCCGAGAGAGTAAGTGCCTGTTACCAGCATGCTTGTCTTAAATATGTGTCGAATGAGAAAATGAGTAATCAGTCCCTTCGTGCTCGTTTGGGTATTGAGGATAAGAATTATCCTATGGCTTCAAGAATAATTAGAGATACCTTAAAAGCCAAGTGGATAAAAGAAGAAAACTCTGAAGGAAGCAACAGACATAATTATATTCCATATTGGGCATAGATCATGTAACTGGCATGTAACTGAAAGGCTCAAATAACTATCAAAAATGGCTCAATCCCCCTTATAATAGGGTATAAAGCATATAACTACCATGTAACTGGCATGTAACTGAGCCATGATTGGAAAACGTAAATTAAGGATTAAAAATGACAATGACAACAAATAAGAATCATAATAGCCCCAATGTCCCAAATTCAATAGATAAAGGAAATACAATCCGTAATGTACCAGCTTTGAGATTCCCGGAGTTTGAGGAGGAATGGGAAATGATAAAAGTCTCAGATCTTTTAGATTTCTACTCAACCAACTCCCTGTCATGGGAACAATTAGACTATAATAATGGAAAAATCAAAAATTTGCATTATGGTTTAATTCATAAAGGATTGCCTACCATGGTAGATGTTGCTTATGATTCTCTCCCTTACATCAAAGAGGAGTTTATGCTCAAATCATTTACTCTACTCAAGGAAGGAGATGTGGCATTTGCTGATGCGTCTGAAGATACAAATGATGTAGCTAAAGCCATAGAAGTTGTTAATTGTAACAACCAACAAATTGTTTCTGGCTTACACACAATACATGGACGTGATAATTCTAATCGGACTGTTATTGGATATAAAGGTTATGCTTTTGCTTCTGATTCATTCCACAAGCAGATTAGAAGGATAGCTCAAGGTACAAAAGTATTTTCTTTCAGTGTTCGTAATTTTGATGAAGTATACATAGGAATTCCTTCAAAAGAAGAACAAACAAAAATTGCAAAACTGTTAACAGCAATAGATAAGCGCATCGCCACCCAAAACAAAATCATTGAGGACTTGAAGAAACTAAAGTCTGCGATTATTGAAAAACTTTTTTGCAGTCCAAAAGATAAGCAACCGGAAGTAAGGTTACATGGTTTTTCCGAGAATTGGCAAATTATACGTCTTTCCGAAATTTGCCATAGAATTCGTTGTAAAAACACAGAAGAACAATGTAAGCGAGTTTTGACGATAGCAGCTCAATATGGGCTTGTAAGTCAAGAAGAATTTTTCAACAAGAATGTTGCTAGTGAAAATTTGTCAGGATATTATCTTTTACAAAATGGAGATTTTGCTTATAATAAAAGTTATTCAGGTGATTATGTTTGGGGGACGGTAAAACGCTTGGACAATTATGAACAAGGTGTATTATCTCCTTTATATATTTGTTTCCGCCCAGATTCTGCTAAAGTGGATTCTGATTTTCTCGTCTATTATTTTGAGTCAAAGAAATGGCATAAAGCTGTTGCAGATATAGCAGGTGAGGGTGCAAGAAATCATGGTTTGCTTAATATCTCTGTTATAGATTATTTTAATACCATTCATTGTATTCCATCTGTGGATGAACAGAAACAAATAGCTCAGATCATGAGCGCATTGTTATCAAAGATAGCACGAGAACAGCGCATATTGAATTGTTACACTACACAACGGCAATACCTACTTCGTCAGATGTTCATATAAACATCTGACGAAGTAAATACGCTTTTTCTTTATCGAGCAATTGAAGATAGGATTTCTCAACTCTTATCTTTTCATCTAATGAAATTAAACAGTTGGCCATCTTTTTTTGTTCTTCCAAAGAAGGCAACAATAGTTTGGCATTTTCAATATCAGTATAATGTAAATGAATTATGGTGCTGCCCTTTGCAAATTTTGCCAATTGTCTGTTAGCGATATGATTGAAATAGTAACTTAAATATTGGGCATTAAAGTTAGTGCTGATGTGAATTCCAAACATATCACCACCCAATATAACCCCATCTACGTTAATAACAGATGGAGCAATTAAGGATATTGCATCAACTGTTGTTGAAGTAGGAAACAACAAATCCCCTTTCTTACTCAATGTCATGCCTTCTTTTTTGTTGGTATGGCTTTCTACTTGGGATATGGTTTCTCCATAGGTTGTAAACAGTTCTCCATAAATAATACAGGGGTTACCAGTTTCGGATAAATCATCCTTTGACAAATTACCAACATTGAAAGGTTTACCCAAATCTGCAATAAAGACTGTCTGTTTTTCGGCTTGGTTATAATGCCTTTCAATAATCGCAGACCTACGAACTTCAAAATCCTTAATCAAGGGAATTGCACAGAAGATAGTTCACAACAACAAACCCAATGTTCGCTTAGCAGAATGCTTGGAATGTAAATCTTCAACCCTGCAAGAAAGTGAAGTTTGTGAGCAAGGTACATATCCTGTGTATGGTGCAAATGGCATTGTTGGTTACCTCGACAATTATAGTACGGAGGGTGAAGCCGTTTATATTATCAAAGATGGTTCTGGTGTAGGAACAGTTTCCTACGTTACGGGCAAATGCTCTGCAACAGGAACTTTGAATATTTTACAAGCAAAAGAAGGCTATTCGCTCCAATACTTTTACTATTTGCTGAAAGTTTTAAACTTTGAGCCTTACAAAACAGGTATGGCTATACCTCACATATACTTCAAGGACTATGGTAAAGCCAAGGTATTTTGCCCATCATATACAGAACAACTCCAATATGCTCGATTGTTGTCCGCAATAGATAACAAATTATCGGCAGAACAGCATATTCTAACAAACCTAAGTTCGCAGAAGCAATATTTACTTCGCCAGATGTTTATATGAACATTTGGCGAAGCAGATACTGCTTTTGCTTTAATAGTTTGTGTAAAATCTTTTTTTCAACATTACACTTCTGCTCCATAGAAGAAAGACATAAAGATACACTATGTTGTATTTTCTTCGATGGAATAATAACTTTTAGTTTTTGAAACGTGTCAAGTCTTAATGAAGGCACTGTTGAGCCCACAGCATTTTTGACGAAATAAGAATTTCGCGTCTTTAGATAAAAATATAGGAAACGAGCATTTATAATTTCGTTGAAGTCAAAAATGGCATAACATCTTTGATGTAAAGCGAATTTCCCTTTGAAATATCGTGGCATAAATTCTGTTCCTTCACCTGGATATATAATAGCTTCTTTGTCAAACAAGAATGTAGGCAAATATTTTATATCCTCAGACCGATCAAAGAAAGGATACAAACCATCCTTTGATTGTGTAACAGCATCTTGCACATTATTATTTCCATTAGTAATTGTAACTATATCACCCATTCTATATTCAATTCCTTGTATGGATGTAAAAATTCTACTACTAATTCCCTTGATTAAGGACTGCAACTTGTCAATGATTTTGTTTTGAGTTACAATACGTTGTTCCAATAGCTGTAATAATTCTGCTATTTTCTTTTGCTCTTCTATAGATGGTAACCCAATTTTGATTGATTTAATTTGTTCAAAGTTTAAGCCTTGTCTATTTCCACCTGCTTGAAAACTATCTATTTGCTTTTGCCCATAGTTTGAAAGTAAAAAATTACAGAGGAAAGAAGATACAAGATTATCTTTTGTGCGAATAATACAAACATGCTGATTCACATTGCCCCTAACGATTTCCTTAGTCACGATTGCACTACGACCAATAGAAGCTCCTGTGATGTTAAGCAGTACATCATCCAATTGTAACTCTGTATTCTTCTGGCATTGGTGGGTATCTTCATCTATGTAGGCTATATCATCTAATAAAAGATGTCCCAATCCTACGTTTTGACTACGTACAAAAGGATGTCCCTCTGTCTTATACACCGCTTCACCGCCTCTTGGGGTTACTCCGCTACCTACTTTAGTAGCTAATTCAGCAATAGTACATTTCTTCCATTCCCCCTCAAACTCCGGAAATCTGAGATTTGGGACGTTAGAGTTTGATTTTCTCTAATTTATAGATATAACCCTATAATTAAGGATTACATGACAACAAAAACTATTAGAGAAATTGCGTTAGCTTGGAAGAGTGATAAGCAACGTTATGTAAAGCAGTCAACTTATGCTGCTTACGTGTTAATTTTAGAGAACCATCTATTACCATCATTTGGTGATTATGAATCTCTCAGTGAAAAACTGGTACAGGAGTTCGTCCTGCAAAAATTGGAGAATGGACTCAGTGTTAAAACGGTGAAGGACATACTCATCGTTCTCAAAATGGTAATGAAATTCGGTGTGAAAAATGAATGGATGAACTATTGCGAATGGGATATCAAATACCCGACATCTGAAACCAATAAAGATTTGGAAGTACTGACTATAGCTCACCATAAGAAAATTCTTGATTTCATCAAAGAGAATTTTACGTTTCGTAATCTCGGTATCTATATAAGCTTGACTACCGGGCTACGTATCGGTGAAATCTGTGGATTAAAATGGTCGGATATAGATGTTTGCAACGAAACGATAACTGTAAGACGTACGATTGAACGTATCTATATGGTTGAAGGCGATAGCAAACATACCGAATTAGTAATCAATACGCCCAAAACGAAAAATTCCTGCCGGGAGATTCCGATAAATAAGGAGTTGTTGGCTATGGTTAAACCACTCAAGAAAGTTGTAAACAACGAGTTCTATGTATTGACAAATGAAGAGAAGCCAACAGAGCCTAGAACTTATCGTAATTATTATCACCGTTTGATGAAGCGTTTGGAGATACCTCGTTTAAAATATCATGGATTGCGACATAGCTTTGCTACCCGTTGTATTGAAAGTAACTGTGACTATAAAACGGTCAGCGTATTACTCGGCCATGCCAACATAACGACAACTCTTAATCTGTACGTACACCCTAATATGGAACAAAAGAAGCGCTGCATCACCAAGATGCTTAAATCCCTCAGAAAATGATTTTTCTTTTGACGGCAAATAGCCTACTACAGATTTTCAAAATAGGTAAACTATATTATTTGTAATAAGGTAATAAAGAAAATGAGTCATATTGTAATATTTATGATTTTTCATATAGTAATTTGTATGTATTATTATAGATTAGCATCCGGCTTGCTCCGTGTCGGTGGCACCAAGCAAAGCTCGGCTGAGTAGCTTTGGCTACCAGTGAAGGTCTTCATTCCATTGCCACAGAGAGAAACAGAAGGGTTTCACTTTGCTACACTCAGCTGTTTCTCACAGTGTCAATGAGGTTGGGAAGCTGGTCTTCAAACGATGATTTGCTCGATGGTTCTACCGAATGCAGGCTGACGCTTGCAGAAGTAGAACCATCGAATGGTTTATAAAGTTAGCTCACAGATGTTGGCCGCCACTTCCGACTTATCGTATTGCATGCGATGCCGGAAGTGACGACCTTTTGGGGCGGATATGTCATCCGTTTTACTCCGTGTCTGCAACACTAATCTAACTTCATGTTTATTGATTTTCTGTAACTATGCAATTTGTATCACGATTCAAATACTGTACAAATGTACACAGATACTTGTTACAAGAAGAGTTAAAGCTTGAATCAATTGGATTATAAATTTTTGATTTGATATTTTTGAAAAGATAAGAGCCTATTGCAACGGGTAAAATAGAAAATACTGATGCCATGAAACTGCCCGATAAAAACACCAATCCGGTCATACCATCTTTTATAAAGATACATATCCATCCAAAAACTGCTACAGATAGCAACAAGATGACAAGGAAAGATATTATTACCGCTCTTTTCCACCATGCGGTAACTTTTCGGAAAGAGAACCAGGCACAACAGCCGGCAAGGGGATATACTATGATAAATAGACAAAAATACAATCCAGACATATAATTTTCCCAATAAATATCTGGCCCAAATGTATATAGCAAGGGATTTATTACTATAGAAATCATACCACACAGTAGCATCAGCGCTTCAAATTTCCAAAATCGTTTATCTGTCAATTTCATGTCCCCAAAAAATTATAGCGAATAAACATATATAGACAATGATTACAAAAGCCCAGGCACAAATTTTCCATCTTAACCTTGTTCTGTCGGATAGTTGACCGAAACGGATATAGTATCTTTCGCTCCGCTTCCCATAGTCCACGAAACAAACAAGGATGTAAAAAATGGCATATATACAAAAAAACACCGTGAAATTCTGCCAGAACAATAGTATAGGAAGGCATAATAGCATCACAAGACCATAATCTAAAAGCCTGACATTCCAAGTATTGGGCATGGTCTCTTTTGGGTTGTTTCTGCTGAGTGCCATCAATGCATATGCCCTTGTCTTAACAAAGCTGTTGAAAATAAAAACAAAAGTATTCCGTATCCGCATACCTGTTTGCTCCCGTTTGCACCAACGGCGAATATACGTGTAGCTGTCGCTAAACATTCCACTTTTGAACATACAGCAATGCTTGCTCTTACGAGCTTCCTTTATTATATCCAATACCTCGTTCTTCTTGCCGTTGTGGATTAGGGTAATAAGATAAAGAAGTCTGTCAGGATCATGATCCATCCTCGATTCATCGGGATAGAAAAGGTCAGCATCAGGGTTGTCAGTCAGAAATTTCGACATTACAGTAGCTGCGCCTTGAAATACCTGCTCAAACAGATTGCTAAGCTCATCCAAGTTGGTTGTTTTGGGGATTTCATATGAAGCCAAAACTTGCCCCGACAGAGAATAAGCACCGGTTCCACGCAAACTCAACGGCTCCATTTTGTTTTCAGACGCGTCCCATATATTCCACCACAAGTCATCGGCATACATCGGTTTGACAGTAAGTTTGGCTTCATCAGTATGAAAATACAGACAGAAAAAATAGCCTCCTTCAACCTTGAAGTTGATATAGGAACTCTGGCGAAAGCCATATTTGCGACTCACGCCACGCCTTGCATCGGCAACCATCTTATTGTATTCCTTACTATTCATCTTTGATTTATCAAAAGCGGTATTATTATAATGCCTCTTATCTTCTACCTCTATTTATGAAAAACTTACTAACTGAGCTTTGTTCACTCTAGTACTCTTGTTTGACTTTACTCTTTATGATAGGAATATTAAAGAACCCATTTTGGAAGGTGAAGGTATATCTGTCACCAATTTCAGCTTGCTTATAAAAGTCGTTTCCAAAATCAAACGTTCTTACCCCAAACTCTTTATTTTCAAAATGAAATTCTATATCGAAATGAACTCCTGCTCTATAAAGAGAACTGAAATCTTTATTAATTATGGTTGCTGATTCATTATAATATCTATGCTCTGATGGAATATAGTAATTGGCTACTTCAACACCAAAGATTAACAATATACCTATAATCAGTCCCATTGCCGAATGTATAAAAGAATAGAAAACAGCACCCAAGTATTCTTTCCAATTCCAACTGATTTCTTTATCTCGAATAAGTCGTATTATACCAATAGCCAAACCAATTATGGCACAGAGAATGTACCACCACCATCCAACCTCAATCAGAGTATTTTGATTTATTTTTATCCCCCATCGGCAGAAGAAGAGGATTGGCAAGAGAAGCCATAATGACAAGTATTTGGAGGTAGTTTCTGATGATTCTACCTTTTTACGGCATTTTGTTGCATTTTCCTTTTTCATACGTCGTTTATGCATGGTTTCTATTTTTCTTTGATTAGTTTACAAATCTACAAAATAATACCATTCATTAGTCTGTAATTATCAGCTTTTCTTTTGTGATTCAGTTATATAGATGGCTTGTTGCTATATTCATCTATTTTCGTATCTTTTCCATTGTTTGTTCCAAACCTTACCTGAATTTCCCCTTTGCTCCTAACCATCTACTTATCGGTAAATTCATAGTTGTCAAGGAACTTTTGGATTGAATTTCATTATCATAATGGTCGATATCGTAAACACAATCACTGCACCGACAAGAGCACACGCACTCGCTACTCCCACCGTTTCAAGGTCGCTGGATTCATGATGAAACCATAAGAAACCAACCATTTGATTGGCCCATATAGCAGAAAACATCAAATTGGAGCAGCCTGTACATAAGTCCGTTATACTCTGGGAGAATTTGGATATCAAGAAGCCAAATGTCAGTTGAAATACAGGCAATGTCACACAAATGACAACACCCCATTCATAACACAGAGAACAGTAAGATATTTGAAGATAGGTCGCAGCGCATACGATAAAGATAGAAAGCATAGTCTTACACTTACCTCTATTATGCTTTATCAATATCGCCAGACTTATCATTAGTGCTAAGGATAAACCAAGTACTAACTCTACCTGTACGCTAATTTCATCTGCATTGGCTTTGGGAACAATACAAAACATGATTATTGCTTCCAATAGGAATAATCCTACCAATAACAATCTATCTTTTGTAGTTAATCTTTCCATTTTGCAGTTTTTTTGCTGATAATAAACCATATAAGAAATACTACCCCTAATGATATGACAAATGCAATAATACCCAAAGGAATAGCCCACGACCAACTTTTGTAATAAAACGCCTCCAAGTGAGTCAATCCTGTTAGAAGGGTCGGATCATTTTCATTAGCTTCCCGAAATGATTTGTATTGTGTTATGATGCCGGATTTAGTGTCTATGACAAAGTAGTATTCGCTTCCCGGAGCTTCGTTCACGAAATATCGCTCTCCACAAATAGAGTCGCCTGAAACCTTGATTTAAGTTACCCATTCAATGACATCCTTCCCATCTTTGCGAATATACCCTGTAAAATATTCACGGTCAAAGTCATCCGAAAGAGTTTCTAATTCATAGCCGTTTGGTAACGTTGTGTGATAATACCCATCTATACCGCAACCTGTACCAAAAACTGAAGAACAGGTAAAACCACCTATCAGGCAACCGAAATAGAAAGTATATATGAACACGAACGGAGATATAAATGTCAATATTGCATTCCGTTTTTTGTTTTTCTTGCTTCGCCAACATACGATACCAACCAATGGCAATGCAATCACTATTGCCAGCAATGTAAAGACAATCAATTGTATTATAATGCCAAGTAGTATCATCTTTTGTGATTTAATTGTTTTATTTCTGCTTTTCAGAAATCAATTTCTTCTCCTTGCTTATAATCTTCTAAATAGCTTGAGTATTCGTCGTCACTTGGAGCTATTATTGTAACACTTTCGTATAGTTCACCGTACCCTTTGGGAAGGACTTCAAAAACGATCAATCTTTCATCCGACAATTTAATAATGTAATTTGCAAGTCCTGTTGTTACACGAATACTATTAATAGTACCTATATTTATTTCAAGATTATCGTATTTATCAAGCTTTGCATCATCAATGACAACTTGATTGAAAGAGCTATTCGCATAACAAATTGCCGTTTTGTCGTTTCTGACAAAATAGACTTCCATACGTTCTATACCACTATTATCGGTTGTGACTCCGATATGGCAGTAAGCTCTCTCAAAAGTGAAGGGTATAATTATTTTTTCTACTGAAATGGGTTTAATGGGCGAAGGATAAGTTTTGTTCATTCCTTTCCGCCATAAACATATGAATAAGAATATGGCTAACGCTAAATTCATCCACATCCCAAAAGACAATCCATTGATATATATGTAGCTTTGTTCAATAAGCAAGTCATTGTCTGTTGGCTCCACCACATATTTTAAGTATACATAAGTATTAGCCCATGTCAGAAGTTCATATATTGCAATAAGAGACAATGCAATTAAACCTGTTATTTTCTGCCACTTTTTCATAAGTAAAATATTAAGCACAACTGTACAAATTTACAAAAACCATCTTTTATATCAATAATGCAAAACCAGATGTTTTTGTCTTATTTAAGTTCTTGGTTAGTACCGCTATTCATTACATTGGATGTTTGAGCAAATTTGCATATAAATAGAATTTATGGTTTCAAACTCTTCTTTATTTGAGAACTGTCCTGTGATTGAAAGAAAAGAATCATCATCGTAAAGGATTCTGAATGTTCCAAAATCAACCTCTAATTTATAGATTGAAAAAGACTCTCTATCTTCAATTTCTTTTAAATAGTTGAAAATCTACAGCAGAATGAGGAAAAATCTTATAGATGTCCTTATTGTCGTAATAACAATCTTTTTGAGGATTACCATCATCGGGGAAATAACCTAAGTTTAGATTCTTAATTTGATGTATGGGGAGATGCCCAAAAGTAGATTCTAACGAATAAAAATCAACAGGAATAAATGACATCTCAAAATGGTTATTAGTAAAATCTACATGTATTTCCATCTTTTGTAAGGCATTAAGATTATGTATATAGAATTTAGTTAGCTATCAATAACAAGATTATAGCCAATACAAGAAACCCCAAAAATCCATTGGCTAAGTTATTGTCTGCATGGTCTATAACACTGAAATCATCAGAACCATAACGAATATCTTTATATGATATTTTTTGTTTTGGTCGGAATATCCGCAAGCTTCCATAACGAAGTCCAGCTCCAAGATGCAAAATCACCGAGCGATGCCAATAAAACAACTTGGTAAATAATACAATTATCACGAGAATAATTTTGGCTATACAAATCAATATTTTTTTCATTATTTATTTCTCGTTTTTGGGGAACAATAATCGTTTGGCAAAATATGAAATGACGCAAGAGAGTATAGGAACGGATATAGTCCATAACAGCATTATAATTCCGACCAGTTCATTAGCAGTAATATAAGATCCTTCGTCAGGAGGAATATTCGCAGGGCGTCCACCATTATCATTCCAATCCCACACAAAGCAGAACAGTCCAAAGGAAAGAATTGCCGCTGTAATTAGGAACAAGTATCCAGCCAATTTCCACCATTGATTGCCTTTGTATAGTTTCCATGCCACCGCTCCGCCAAAAAGCATAAGGCAACAAAATCCAAAGGATGCTAAACCAAACAGCACCAACCAATGTTTCATCCATAATATGTAAATGCAGATGATTGTGCATATCAGTACTATTGCCTCAAATATCCAAAATCGTTTATCGGTCAGTTTCATAATCTGTCGGGAATTTAGTCGTTGATAAATCTATGCCACCGCGAAAGTCAACGTCGATCAGACTTGCTTTAGTAAAATCCACATCATGTAACCTACCTTTATTGGAAGTCCAATAATCGAGCCGGCTCCCGTAATAATATCTATTATATTGAGGTCCACAGAACACACAGTTGGCAACCTCTCCGATAAAATTGCAATGAGCAAATGAGGCAGCAATAAAGGCTGTTTGGAAATCACAATTGATGAATGTGCAGTTATAAAAATCTGCAATTCCGAAATTGCGCAACTTTACTCGTTCAAATGTGCAATGATGATAAACCGTTTTACGGTGCAATACAAGTGTAGTAGAACCTATATCAAAATGCTGTAGCTTTCCTCTTTTGAAAACGCAGTCATTAAAGTAACAGCCTCTTGCTACAACACCGGTAAAGTCGCAACCTTCAAAACAACATCGTTCAAAAATCTTTTTTGTCCACCATACAACAAGGCCTCCATTATAAAACGGAGTTTTCTTGAATTCTTGATTGTAATAATGTTTATCAGTAAGCTTCATGATTTAAAACTTCGTTCTTTATCAAATAATCCTCAAAGCCGTTATACTGGGTATAACATTGAAGGTATTCCTTGTATGCAGGATAGAAGATACGGCATTCATTTATCAAGGCCTTGTCATCATATCCTAATCTATTGGATATAACTTGAAATTCATCAACCGAAAGTAACATTCCAGGAATATCATCTATGTCCGCACCGTCCATACCATTAAGTACCCCTGTCGGCATTTCGTGCAAAGAGAACTCTAAAAAGTATTTCAAAGTATGATATTTGTATTTTACAGCAAATTCATTGTCTGGATCTAAATCCAATAGTTTATCTGCTAATTGTCGTGAATCATATTCAAAACCAAGAGCTTCGCAAAACATATAGAGTACATTATTAGTACTGCAATAAGTCCCTTCATGACCTTGAAAGCATCTGAATAGGAAACGAATCCCCTCAATACCTCCTGCTTCAATATCCTTTTGGACCGTTTGAACAATAGCTTTCCGTACAAAAATAGGATTGAGGCAATAATTACCATGCAATTTTCTAAACTCTTCAAGTTCTTCGAGTGTAGGCAATGGCTCACTATATATATTCTTTTCCCATGTAGAAAGTAAAACATGCCGCTGCTTACGTTGCTGCTTGGAAAGTCCATTTGCAGAAAACCGTGAAAAGATTTCAAGATATTCTTTTAATAGTTTATGTTGTTCCATATATACAAAGATACTAATTAAAATACTCCAATTACAAAATTATAAAAAATGCCATTCATTAGCCTATAATGAACTGCATTTCTTTTGTGATTCAGCAATATAGATGGTTTGCAGCCTCATTGTTCTACTAGATTTAGCTCTACCGAACGCAGGCTGATGCTTGCGGAAGTAGAGCCTTCGAATGGTTTTGGCAGTTAGTTCACAGATGTTGGTCACCACTTCCGACTTATCGTATTGTATGCGATGCCGGAAGTGACGACCTTTTGTGGAGGATATGCCATCCGGTTTGCTCCGTGTCAGTGACACCAAGCAAAGCTCGGCTGATAGGCTTTGGTTACAAATGGAAGATTCAGTCCATTGCCACAGAGAGAAACAGCAGGGTTTCACTTCGCTCCACTCAGCTGTTTCTCACAGTGTCAATGAGGTTGGGAAGCAGGTCTTCAAATGGTGATTTGCTCGATGGTTCTACCGAACGCAGGCTGACGCTTGCGGAAGTAGAGCCATCGAATGGTTTTGGAGGCTTGCTCACAGATGTTGGCCGCCACTTCCGACTTTTCGTATTTCATGCGATGCCGGAAGTGACGACCTTTTGGGAAAATGTGCCATCCGCTTTGCTCCGTGTCGGTGACACCAAGCAAAGCTCGGCTGATAGGCTTTTGTGACAAGCGGAATACTCCAATCCGTTGCCATAGAGAGAACCTGCAAGGCTCCACTTCGCTTCACTTTGTAGGTTCTCACAACGGCAACGGTTTTTGGGGATGTGTATCTTCAAGACGGTCGGGATACTGGGTTACGCGGACTTTCTGAGGAATATATTTGAGATGACCTGTTAGAACTAATTCTTTCCCTTGGAGTCCTAGTCGGGAAAGTCTTGAAAACCGTTGGAGCTTCTTGGTCCAACTCGTTTTATACGTGCAAAGGTACTGCGGACGGGAGAAACGTCAAGTGCCGCTGACGCTTTCGGACTGAGGACTTTCCGGCAGCCTTCCACAATTTGTGCCAAATTGGGTATTCCGTAAAGTCCTCGGACCTCACACTTGCCTTATTCTCCCTGTTGTCCGCAGTGAGGAACTGCATGAAAAACGGTTTTCCCGACCAAGAAGCTCTAAAGGGCTTCACAAGAGGGAGAAGAATCGGAATCGCAACCATCTAAATTGTTTTAACTATGGATTATCCCGAATTATCCGGAGCTACCATCTCCGAACGTGACAAGGCTTTTGCACAAGAGTTCGCCAACTTTGTAAATGGCAGTATGTGTTCACCTGACCAGACTGGCAGGGAACTGACCAAAGCTCACCGCTACCTGCAACAGCAGATGTTCAAGGTGTTCCTCGGCTTCATGAAGCAGCTGGCACACAACTATCAGCAGGGAAGATACGATGACCGCAATGAGTGGGCATCACGGCTTTCTGCAGAAGCCTATCAACGGCTCATTGAGTGTGACTTGATTTTCGACCCCGAATTTCCAACCTCTAAATGACAGGACTATGGACGAATATGATTTTCCCGAATACGGCAGACAATGCGAGTTGATAACCCCTTGGCGAGGCTACCACCGAGGAACTATCGTAGCCCTCTCTGAACATGGTTTTGTGGTTCAGTTCAGCAGTGGTGCAGAAATAGATGTTTATAAAGACGAAATAATTTTGGATTGATATGTGCAGACTTATGACAACGCAGTTGGAGGAAGCCTTGAAAGGCTTTCCTCTCTATTCCCAGGACGGCAAGGGAAAGGACGCTATTTGCCGTGCCATCTTTGCGCTCGGTGGTGTGCGGTGGTTCATTCTTGAAGGTGAAAAAGAAGGAAACGACACTATCCTCTTCGGTATCGTAATCGGACTGATGGAGGACGAGTACGGCTACATTTCCTTGAATGAACTTTCGGACATTGAGTTGAATTTGACCAAACAAGGCTTCGGCAAGCTGCAAGTAAGGCAGCAGGAAAACTTCCATCCGGTGCCACTGAAAAAGTTGCGTGACAGCCGGCTGCAGGGGTTCCTTGCAAGAATGGGTTATTGAACGTATGATTTGTAACAAGAAAGTGACCTGCCATATCCATCACGGACTTGGCAGGTCTGTATGTAGCTTTATGTCTTATGAGAAATAAAAATGTATTCAGCATTGCAGCCTTGCTTGGCTGGACCGTTTCTGTAAAATATGTAGATGGCAGTCTTTTCTTTGACTTCCATCGGAAAACCTTGAGCGGTGTTCCGTTTTCCTTCACCGCTGAAATGAAAGATAGAAAGTTAGAGAACCTTATCAAGGAGATTGAATCCTTTGTGGATGCCATTGACCCGGAGGCTTGTGCCGGGGAATGGATGATACAGTCAGGTGCTATGGCTCCTTCCCGGTATCAGCAGGCGGTAAACGACATGGATGCCATCCGGACTGATGCGTGGCTGCTGGCTTGCGAACTGAGGGAAGCTGACGGAAAGTCATTGCTGGCAGGCTTGCCCTGGAACCAATGGAACTGACCCCATATTCTACTACTATTCAAAGACAGCCTTCTACCGAGATGTGCTGTCTTTGAATTTGCGCCCTTTCTTGGGGAGACCTGCCGCTTTATAGGCAAGCAGGTCGCTTCCCTGGAATACGATGCCTCTTTTATCGGTATGGATCCGGATAAAAGGAAGCGGACGTTCCTCATGTCTGATGTAGTCATAGATGGTACACCGGTGGATGCCGAGGAAGATACAGGCTTCCTTCACGGAATATCTTTTTTCCGGGAGTATCACAATCGTTTGTATTTGCTGTATATAGTTCATAAGTATTCTTTTGGGTGTAAAGTTACTCATGCAGGTCCATTCTTACAATAGGTAAAATCTTTGATAATGAGGGATATTGTGATGTTTTGAAAGACTTTGTATTACTCATTACTTGTTGCCAAGGTGAGTTCGGTCTTTCCTGAATGATTTATATGGGAATGACTTGCGATTTCTGTTTATGGGATGTATAAGTTCAGAAACAGGATTGGTATAGACGGTGACAGTTCTATTTTGTCATCTCTGCCTGCGAGGATATTTTTTTGCAAAGGTATTGCTGTTATCACCAAACGTCAAATCCCTTGCAGAAAATCTTCCTCAAACAAGTTGAGCGTATTTTCTGCCCTGAATTTGCCTTATTGGGCTGCCAGCACTCTGATAAAAGCAAAAAATATCCCTTCGGACAAGCTGAAAAACAGCAAAACAGAAGGGAAAAAAATCAGAGCGTATGGCACAGATTGACAATAACCTCAAGAAGCAGTTGGCAAAACCTCAGACATGGTTCTGCAAGTATTTTCCCAAGCGTATTCGCAACGTCGGTGAAAAGGAAATTTCCGACAGACAGATGGTGTACGATTTCAAAGACGGAAGAAGCTTTGAAGCGGTAGCGCAAATGACCGCAGCAAACATGCAGGAACAATACGGCGAATCCTGCAAGAATATTGTTTTCGTTCAAGTTCCGGCATCCACAAGTTCAAAGAACGAACTCCGTTACAAGGTTTTTTGTGAAAGGGTTTGTGAACTGACCGGAGCTATCAACGGCTATGAGCATGTAAGGGTAATCGGCGGACGGCTTGCCATTCATGAAAACCGGAAGATGGAAAAGGAAATCCGCAAAGTGCATATCATCGATTTTGATGAAGATTGGTTCAGTGGAAAATCCGTAGTGACATTTGATGATGTTATCACTCGCGGCATCACATGGGCTACCTATGCTGACCAGTTGGAGAATTTGGGCGCACATGTTATCGGGGGCATCTTCCTGGCTAAAACTCACTATAAAGTAAACAGACAATGAAACAAAGATTTACGATAAAGGAGGCTTCCATAGCCTTTACAGGGCATCGGAATATTGCACCCGAACAGAAAGATAAGGTGAGAGAACGGCTCAGAAAGGCCGTTTCTCTTGCTTATAAGGAAGGAAAGTACCAATGTATCTGTGGGATGGCTTTGGGTTTCGACATGCTCGCAGCGGAGGAAGTTCTTTCCCTCAGAGCTCGCCTTCCTTATCTGCAACTGATAGCTGTTGTGCCGTTCAGAGGACAAAACAGCCGTTGGAACTTGGCAGAACAGCAACGATATGACCATATACTTGCCAAGGCAGACAAGGTGATTGTGTTGAGTGATACCTATTATAAAGGATGTCTGCTCAGACGAAATGACTTCATGCTGCAGCATTCAAACTTTGTGATTGCCTATTATGACGGAAAACAGAAAGGAGGGACTTATTATACTTGCCGTGAGGCTCGGAAGAGGGGGATGACTGTCGTCAATCTCTTTTAATGCCAAACATTTTGCTGATTCCGACAAAAACCGCTAAAAACATTTTGCTGATTTCGACAAAAACTGCCGAAAACATTTTGCTGATTTCGACATATTGTGTATTTTTGTAATCAAATAAACTCTCAGTATATGTCCGAAAAAATATTCAAACGCAAAATTTATGAAAGAATGCTCCAATGGAAGCAGGAAAGTGATGGACAGACTGCACTTTTGATAAAAGGTGCACGTCGAATCGGAAAATCAACCATTGCTGAGGAGTTCGCCCGTAGAGAGTATGACTCCTATATCAACATCGATTTTTCAATAGCTGATGCAGCAGTCAAAGAATTGTTCTCCCATATTTCAGATTTGGATTACTTTTTTCTGCGGATTCAGTCACTATTCAATGTTTCATTGCATGAACGAAAATCGGTTATCATTTTCGATGAAGTGCAACTGTATCCACCGGCCCGACAAGCCATCAAGCACTTGGTTAAGGACCGGAGGTATGACTATATTGAAACAGGGTCACTTCTTTCCATTAAAAAGAATGTGAAAGGAATCGTAATTCCGAGTGAAGAAACACGTATCTCTATGTACCCGTTGGATTTCGAAGAGTTTTTATGGGCTGTCAATAAATCCCAAACCTACGATTTGATTAGATACTCATACCAAAACTTAAAATCATTGGGTGATGCTGTCAATCGTGACCTTATGCGTAATTTTCGTCTTTACATGCTTATAGGTGGTATGCCGCAGGCCGTAAATGCTTATTTGGAATCGAATGATTTTTCAACCATAGATGCGGTAAAACGTAATATTCTCGAACTCTATATTGATGATTTCCGTAAAATAGACCCGACAGGACGTGCTTCACGCTTGTTTACTTCAATACCTGCAGAACTCTCCCGAAATTCGAAGCGTTATCAGGTGGGAAGCGTGATTGAGAATGCAACTGCCTCCAGACTGGGTGAGTTGCTGATGGATATGGCGGATTCGATGACGGTAAACTTTTCCTATCATGCAAATGACCCCAGTGTAGGTTTTTCCCTTCATGCCGATTATGATTGTTTCAAGTTGTTCCTTGCCGATACAGGACTGTTCGTTACACTCGCTTTTATGGATCGCGATTATACAGAAAATGTGATATACCAGAAACTTCTTTCGGATAAGCTTGCTGTGGATCTGGGGTATGTATATGAAAATGCGATAGCCCAGATGCTCAAGAGTGCCGGCAATGAATTATTCTACTATACTTTCCAGGAAGAAATAGTCAAGGACGAAGACGGGAACAAGACTGTCCGTAACTATGAGGTGGATTTCCTGCTTTCCCGCAAAGATAAGATATGTCCTATTGAAGTGAAGTCCTCCGGATATAAGTCCCATAAGTCGCTTGATGTTTTCCAGGAGAAATTTTCTTCAAGAATCCTGCAAAGGTATCTTCTCTACACAAAAGATGTAAGAAAAGACAAGGATATTTTCTGTTTGCCTGCATACATGACGGGATTGTTTTAGATGAAGACCCATGAGTCTGCTCACGGGTTATTTATAGATGACACAAAGCGGAATCCTTATCTGAAAACCAAAGATAGAATTTCGCTTTGTGTCTTTTTTCTGAAAACATACTTGGACTGGTGTGGTGGGAGTCCAAGTCTGCCGGTTGTTTCAGAGGGTGCATAGGACATGCCAGCAATCAATGATGGATTGTCCGGAATACTTAGGCCGATAGACATTGCCCGGATTCAACGGCTTGATATAGCCGCTTTCCCTGTATTTCCGGAGTGTCTTGTAGCTTATGCCCAGCTCGGCGCATACACGTTTGACGGAATAGACCCCGTTCGGGTCGCATGTAGGTTTCATTTCTCTCATAAGCATTAAATTGTTAGATTGACTTTTCCCAATGGCGGAAGCATCAAGGCTGGTAGTTGTTCGAACTGTCCTGATTCAGCATACCGTTCGTTTTCATGTAGCTGATATAGCTTTTGGCTGTCCTTTCCTTGATGTCCATCGCCTGCGTCAGTTCGGTTACGAGTTCAGTGTACGTGATTTTCTTCCGGCTTCGGAAGATTTCTTTTATGATGCCCTGCAACTCCTCCTTTTTCCGTTTCTCCTTGTCTTCGGCCGGCTTTTCACCGGCAGATACGTGCATATCCTTCTGTTTGTCCCATGTGAAAAGCAGCATGGGTACATCCAACGGACTGCCGTCACGGACTTTGATTGCCTTGACTACGGAATAGGCGGGATTCTCATCCTTTTCAATGGAGAGGATGGCTGCCGCTTTTCTCTGCAGCTCCGAGCCGATGTGCCCGCGCAGTTTTATTCCGTTGGGCACAAAATGCAGCACACAGATGATGCAGGTTTTGTAGATGCCGGCCAGGCGGTACACTTCATCCACAATGGCAATGCTTTCCGCTTCGTCATTGGCCGAGCGGATAAGGTCTGCAATGCCATCCAGTACAACGAGGTGGATTCCTCCGTGCCGGTGGTAATACAAATCCATGCTGTCACGGATCATGCTGATACGCTCCTTTCTTGACATAGGGGCCAGATAGAACGTATGATAAAAATCCGGTGGTGCAGGTAATCCGATACGTTTGATTGTCTTGCTCAGATTCTTGAATAACTGAAACTCAGACTGCTCGGTATCATAGTGCAGCACGGCCTTATCAGAGTAGTTTGGTGAAACTTCAAAGCCAAGCGTGTCGATGTTTTGTGTGTCGTCAGCAAGTGTACCTGCAATCAGGGCTGATACGAAATTGCTTTTTCCGGTACCTTCACCACCTGTTATACATAGAAGGTTGTCGTAGGTCCCAAGCGGTACTCCGTTGACGGAAACCACTGTTTTGGAAGATTCGGGAGGATTGTTGTAGTCCATTTCGCAAGATTTTAAAAGCATCATAGTTTGTGAGTAAAGCTTTTCCAGCATGGAGGTAATCAGTACCTGAAAGTCCGCTGCACTTTTTCCGGAAGCAAAGTAATCGGAAATATCCTTGTCTCCCTTTGCTCCGGATATAGGCAGTTCCATTCTGAGTACATGAAACGAGGACAATTCATCCATGCGTCTGGCAGATTCGTTCCGGCCTGTATCGTCCATATCGTACAGAAAGACAATATGACGGAACTTACGGTCAAACATCTCAATCAGTGAAGTGGGTATGGCGGCCGTTTCACTGTTGAAACAAACGGCATTGAATCCTTTGGAGGCAAGTGACATTACATCCTTTTCTCCTCCGGTGATAAAAACCATGTCCCCCTTGTTGGGTAGCTGTTCCAGACCGAAACAGTACACCTCAGGCGTCTCTCCTCCATAAAAGAACCGCATATTCTGATTTCGAGGCCGGTATACCTTGGTAAATCCAATGCCCATGTAAGCAAACATGGGTTCTGTTGCAGATGAACTGATTTTATAAATTTTATTGGAACGGTTATAGCCTTCAAATGACTTTAAGGAATGTACATTGTATCTTTCTAAAGTATCCGGCTTGATTCCATATTGCTGCCAGTATGCAAGTTCAGCAACTGAAAAGGGTTTAACCTCTGTATGGTAGTCCTTTCTTATTGGATTGTCATTCTCATTCATAATGATACGTTTTTCTACTGCCTTTTTACGAGCAGGCATATCGTTGTTTCCTGTGTGGACTATGGTGATGTTCAGGTCCGATATAATACGGTTGATGATAGCGACAAAGTCTCTTTTCACATCCAATCCGTAAAGCATGCCGACGAACCAGAAGCAGTCTCCCGAATATTCGTTATTTCCGAAATCCTTCATCTTGAACACTTGGGCACGCCGGTCATAATAGATATTGCATGAAGCAATCCGGTCTTCGTAGAGCGGATTCCTGAAATTTTTTCCGGGTCTCACCGGAAAGTTGATGTAATGTTTGAACACGGCAAGCCCGCGGCCTGTGCGTTCCAGTATATCTTCCTTGTCTATCATTTGGTTTCAGTTGTGCATTTGTTCAGAAGAATCCCGTCTTTATAATCAGACAGTCGTTTGAGTGCTTCCTCCTTCGCCATACCCGGAATCTTTATGCGGAAACACTTTATTGCCATGAACAGGGAACTGTATGAAAAACGTACGCCACCGGTTTCGGTATATCTGAAACTGATGGAACCTCCTTTCCGCCATCTGTACAGCGTAGATTCTGAGATACAGAAGATGGTCATCAGGTCCTTGGTGCTTATTTCCAAGGCATCGTCTATATCACGATACAACTCTGTTGTACGCTCCACGTAGCTTTCAATCCGGTTGAGCTGTTCAACCAGTTTTTGAAAAGCAATGCTGTCTATCGTTATCACTTCCATACTATTTGTTCTTTAGGTTCTTGATTTGCAGTTTGTCTTTTCCCAATATGTCAAGGTATTCTTTCAGTTGTTGCGGGCTGGAAACGTTGATATTGAGGTTGATCCGGCAGTCTTCTTTACTGCGTCTTTCCTCTGGGGAAAGTAAATCGTACCAATTCATGTCCAAAGCCTTGCAAATGTTGCTGATTACATCAAATCTTGCCTTGGTTTTACCGGTCTCAATCTTTGAAATTACAGAGGCACTAACACCCACTAAACCAGCTACATACTCTTGTGAAAAACCTTTCAATTCACGTTGCTTTCTTAGCATTGTTCCTATATTTTCCATAAATATAAAGTTAGTAGCTTCTAAGCGGAGATTATCTTTCCCAAACAGGCAAATTCTTGTCTCTTGGGCACAAAATATTTCCGTAGAAGCAAGTTCAACAAAAAATTCAGGGAAATAATATAAGAGACATAAAATCAACAGGAACAGTAGTGAATTGGCGTCAAAAAGTGCCATTAGCATCACTATAGGAGCTAATGGCACTAATTTACCTTCAACTATTTCCGAATAGGAGATAGTCAATAGGTAAGGTCTGTATAAACTATATTTTGAAAAGCATAAATGTCTCAAGAAAGCCTTTTCATAAACATATACATAATTTCTTTGGCAAAACCTTCCGGATGATACAGATATTGTAAGGTCTCAAATGATTAACCATAACCGGGAGATGACTGATATAAGTTTTTGGCAGTAAGACGTTGTTTGTAAATGAAGTCATTGGTGCAATGCCACACACAGTCTCCGTTAGTGCAAGGTGCAAGCCTATATATATAAATAGGCTCGCACCTTGCACTAAAAAGTGTAGCAGTGGAGTGGCTGAAAATATTTATTATAAAGTATTTGGCAATGTGTTCGTTTTTTAGTATCTTTGAACCGTGATAAAATGATGGCATAGGCATTCAAAAGGGTTTCAAAAAGCCTTCAGAAATGTGCTACAATTTTGCTACATTTGTTCTTTACCTTGATGTTATAACGCTGATATACAGAGAGAATAGGCTGACAAGTTCAGAAACCTGTCTCTCCGCAGAACTCCAAAGACAAAAAGGACTCAAAGTATGACAAATCCCGTAAAATCAAGGTTTTACGGGTTTTTTTATTTCTCTTCTCGGACATCTATCAGTAATTTGGGTTATATAATCAGTAATCTGGATACCTATGTAATAATAATACCCGTTACTTTTGTATCGCTATAACAATTGGATTTATATGTTTCAACTAAATAATATATCGTATGAAAAGATTGGTATTGTTTATGATGGCAGTTATGCTGTTGTCTATTATTGTTAACGCACAGAAAAAAGGTGGTAAGACACTGGTAGCTTATTTCTCGGCAACGGGAACAACGGCAAGGGCTGCCAAGTTGGTGGCAGAAACTGTCGATGGGACTCTCTACGAAATACAGCCTGCGAAAAAGTACACGGCTACTGATTTGGACTGGCATGACAAAGCTTCGCGCAGCAGTGTGGAAATGTCGGATTCCAAATTGCGTCCTGCATTGTATTCTAAACTGGGGAGTCTCGCGGAGTATGATACTATTTATATCGGTTTTCCTATTTGGTGGAATTTGGCTCCAAGAATTATCAATACATTTATAGAAAGCGGTGATTTTGCAGGTAAAACGGTTATTCCATTCGCCACTTCGGGAAGCAGCAGTATTTTTAATGCAGAAAAGGAATTACAGACGAATTACCCCGGCATAAACTGGGGAAAAGGCAGGCTGCTGAATGGAGCAAGCCGGGAAACTGTCAAGCAATGGATTAAGAAATGAATTTCCAGCCGAAACTTAAAGAAGTAGAGATGAAGAACATGGTAAAAAACATATGTGCGGCGATGGTTATTAGCCTTTGTGCTGCGGGACATTTGTCTGCAACAGAAAATAATCCTAATAATGATAATAAATTTATGGAAGAGAATTTGAATCTGATTCAGGAGTGGGACAAGACATTTCCACAGAGTGATAAAGTAAACCATAAGAAGATAACTTTCCACAACCGTTACGGCATTACACTTACTGCCGATTTGTATGTACCCAAGAATGCGACGGGTAAATTGTCTGCCATTGCCATCAGTGGCCCGTTTGGTGCCGTGAAGGAACAAGCTTCGGGCTTGTATGCGCAGACATTGGCAGAACGTGGATTTCTGACGATTGCTTTCGATCCATCCTATACGGGAGAAAGTAGCGGCCAGCCCCGTTATGTGGCTTCGCCGGACATCAATACGGAAGATTTCAGTGCAGCGGTCGATTATCTTTCCACCCGTGACGATGTAGATGCAGAGCGCATCGGCATTCTCGGTATTTGTGGATGGGGAGGCATGGCGCTTAATGCAGCGGCTATCGATACTCGCATCAAGGCTACAGTTACGGTAACCATGTACGACATGAGCCGGGTCAATGCTAACGGTTATTTTGATTCTATGAATGCTGATGCACGGCACGAATTGCGGCGCCAGCTTAATGCTCAGCGTACGGAGGATTATAGAAACGGTACATTTGCTCTTGAAGGAGGTGTAGTAGATCCGTTGCCTGCCGATGCTCCACAATTTGTGAAGGACTACCATGCCTATTATAAAACACCGCGCGGCTATCATAAGCGGTCACTCAATTCTAACCGCGGATGGAACAAGACTTCACCGCTTTCGTTCATCAATATGCCTATCCTTTCATATAGTGATGAAATCCGTAGTGCAGTGTTGATGCTGCACGGTGAGAAGGCCCATTCACGTTATTTCAGTGAAGATGCTTTTAAAAAGTTGCAGGGTGATAATAAGGAGCTGTTGATTATTCCCGGTGCAAACCATGTAGACTTGTATGACAATATAGAGGTAATTCCATTCGGCAAAATAGAGAGATTCTTCAATGAACATCTTCGATGACCGCCTTTAATGTGTTAGGAACCAGACATACCTTTCTTTAGCCTGGTTCAGCAATTCCTCTTTCAGGCAGATATCTTTCCGGAAAAGCGAAAGCTCCGGGAAGATTTCTTTTTTCTTGGACGCCTTGTTCCAATTTCCTACTACATGCCCCTTATAGAGAAGTACCGGAAAGAACAATCCGTTGTTGGTGAAAGCTTTGGAATAGTCTTCTTTGGGTAGGACGTTCGTCCGGTCCTTGTAGCCTATCAGGTATTCATCGTAGGAGGGAAGAAGGTGCAGGCTGTCGGTCGCCTTTCCTAATGTCCGGCAGGAGTCATGGATGTACCATGTCTGGCTGTGCCATTGTTCGGACATCAGTTCCGGTTCTATCAGAGAAATGGCTTGCCTTGCTTCCGTTAAAGGCAAACCGGACCACCAGGAGAAGTCTTGCAGGGTAGCGGGGGCATGGCTGCGGAAATAGGCTGTAGCCAGGCGGGCCAACGCTTCTTCTTTCGTTAGTTCGGGGGTAGGTGGAACTCTTTCGTCCAGAAGGGCATAGGTGTGTTGCCGTCCACGGCATTCTCCGCTGCACACAATGCCTTCGACTTCGGCACGCGACATGAAGCGGGTCATGTGGTAGTTGTCTGCAAGCAGTCCCGAATGTTCAAAATGTTCCGCAATCTCTTGTTTCGTCAGGCTTCGCTTCCCGCTGAGGATATTCCCAAGTATGGTGTAGCTTCTTTCATATTGCTGTTCCGTGATTTCCAGACCATGCCCTTTTGCATAGGAATCATTGGCAGATTTGATGCGTTGTGCAGAGAGTTTCAGCATCCAACGAATGTCTTCTGCTGCTACCAGGTGCCATGTGGGGCGCATTACGTGGGTTCTCAGTATTTCCCCTTGATGCAGGGCTTTTTCCACAGCTTGAATTCCCGGTGACTTCAGCCTTATACCTACGGCCCATTTCACCATTGTATAGTCTTGTGCCTGCATGGCGCCCATCCAGGAGACCAGTTCTTTCGGGTGGCGGAAGAGTGGAGTGGACAGTTGCTGGTTCTGTAAGCGTATTTCAGGGATTCTCATGTCGGTATGGTATTCGTTTGTATCAATAGGAATCGCAAAGATAAGAAAAGCAGGTCATTGTAGGGTATATCGTGTCCGCAATTATATTCTTTTGTTTCTTTTAACACCAGCTAATATAGCTATCTTTTATTTTTGTAACGCACAAATTGGGAAAATATTCATAATAAAACAACCATAAGAACTTTTTTATGACTATGAGAACAAATTGTATTTTATTGTTAGCTATTTTGTTGGGAGCTTTTCCCTTAAATCGTGTACATGCCGATGAATCTGGAAGCATTATTCTGTACACTCCTTACACAAAAATTTCCGTGACGCCCGGAGCGTCCATTGATTACAGCATTGATTTGATTAACAATACGGACGGGATTACAAATGCAAATCTCTCGGTCAATGGATTGCCGGGCAGTTGGAAGCATGAAATCAAGTCAGGCGGCTGGACCCTCAGCCAGCTTTCTGTACTGCCCCAGGAAAAGAAAACGTTCAATTTGAAAGTGGAAGTTCCTCTAAAAGTAAATAAAGGAAGTTATCATTTCACAGTATTTGCCGGAGAAACCAAACTGCCGCTGGAGGTGGTCGTGGCCCAGAAAGGAACTTACCAGACCGAGTTCACTACCGACCAGCCCAATATGCAGGGCAATTCCAAGTCCACCTTTACCTTCAATGCCACTTTGAAAAACCAGACGGCCGACCAGCAGCTGTATGCGCTGATGGCCAATGCCCCCAGAGGCTGGAGTGTCGTGTTCAAGCCCAACTATAAGCAGGCCACTTCTGCCCAGGTGGAAGCGAACAGCAGCCAGAATGTGAGTATAGAGATTGTCCCTCCCGCCAATGTGGAAGCCGGCAATTACAAGATTCCGGTACGTGCGGCTACCGGTACGACTTCTGCCGACTTGGAGCTGGAAGTTGTTGTCACGGGTTCCTACGAGATGGAATTGTCCACGCCCAGAGGATTGTTGAGTACCGAAATCACAGCGGGAGATGTGAAGCGTATCGAGTTGGTGGTCCGGAATACCGGCTCTTCATTGTTGAAAGATATCCAGCTTTCTGCCAATAAGCCCGTGGACTGGGAAGTGTCTTTTGAGCCTTCGAAGATTGATATGCTGAAGGCGGGGGAAACGGCCAATGTCGTAGCTACCATGAAAGCATCCAAAAAGGCATTGCCCGGAGATTATGTGGCTACCATGACGGCCAAAACTCCTGAAGTGAATACAGACGCCCAATTCCGCATTGCCGTGAAAACCCCGATGATATGGGGATGGGTGGGCGTTTTGATAATAATCGTTGCCATAGGTGCCGTATGCTATCTGTTCCGTAAATATGGAAGGAGGTGAGCATGGACGAGCGAGTGATTGCATTGACAGACTTGACCAAGCAGTATGGGCGCTTCACTGCCGTAGACCGCATTTGCTTGACTATCCGTAAAGGGGAGATTTTCGGATTATTGGGGCCAAACGGCGCCGGCAAGTCAACTACCATCCTGATGATGCTGGGACTGACGGAACCCACTTCCGGCTCTGTGGAGATTTGCGGTATCGACTCTACCAGGCATCCTATCGAGGTAAAGCGGAAGATAGGCTATCTGCCCGAAGATGTGGGGTTTTATGATGACATGACCGGTCCGGAAAACCTTATATATACTGCGCGTCTCAATGGCATTTCGGATGCCGAAGCGAAAGTCAGGGCGCTGGAGCTGATGGAGCATGTGGGGCTTGCCGGACAGATGAAAAAGAAGACCGGGAAATATTCGCGCGGTATGCGCCAGCGATTGGGACTGGCGGACGTGCTTATCAAAAATCCGGAAATTATAATCCTGGATGAACCTACTTCGGGAATAGATCCTGCCGGTGTTCAGGAGTTCATCGAGCTCATTAGGCAGTTGAGCCGGAAGGAGGGACTGACCGTCTTGTTCTCTTCCCACCACCTGGACCAGGTGCAGAAAGTTTGCGACCGCGTGGGACTGTTCAACAGTGGGAAGCTGGTCACCTTGATTGATATGTCTGATTTGAAGGACAAGCATCAGGAATTGTCTGATATTTATAGCCATTATATGGAGGAAGGAGGGGAAAGGCATGAATAAAGTCAATTATCCTTTTTGGGTAGTCGTTAACAAGGAAATATCCGACCATGTGAAAAGTTGGCGGTTCATTATCTTGATGGGAATCATTTTGCTTACGTGCATGGGCTCACTCTATACCTCGCTTACCAACATAGGTGCCGCCATCAAGCCCAATGACCCGGACGGTTCGTTCCTTTTCTTGAAGTTGTTCACAGCCTCGGACGGCACATTGCCTTCTTTTGTGCAGTTTATCAACTTTCTGGGGCCGTTGTTGGGGATTGCGCTGGGATTCGATGCTATAAATTCGGAACAGAACAAGGGGACGTTGAGCCGTATGCTGTCACAGCCCGTTCATCGTGATTGCATTATCAATGCCAAGTTCGTGGCTGCATTGATTGTGATAGGTATAATGCTGTTTGTACTGGGATTCCTCGTAATGGGCTGCGGGTTGATAGCGATAGGCATTCCTCCCACAGCAGAAGAATTTTGGAGGATTGTATTCTTTCTCATAATCAGTGTATTCTATGTGGCATTCTGGCTGAATCTGGCCATTCTGTTTTCGCTTTGCTTCCGTCAGGCGGCCACCTCGGCATTGGCTTCGGTGGCGGTATGGTTGTTTTTCAGCGTGTTCTATACGATGATTGTCAACCTGGTTGCCAAGGCGTTGAGCCCCTCGCAGCTGGCATCTCCTTATCAGATAGTCAGTTACCAGAAATTTATTCTCGGTCTGATGCGTCTGGCACCTAGCGAACTGTTCAATGAGGCGACTACAACACTGCTGATGCCTTCCGTCAGAAGTTTGGGGCCGCTCACTATGGAGCAGGTTCAGGGGGCCATTCCCAGCCCGCTGCCATTGGGACAGAGTCTTTTGGTGGTGTGGCCGCAGCTCACCGGACTGATTGCAGCTACTGTTATCTGTTTTGCCCTTTCGTATGTCATATTCATGAGACGGGAAGTCAGATCACGGTAATGATAAGTATGTTTTATTGAGTGTTGAAAGTCCGTTCCGGCATTGGTTGCTTGAACGGACTTTTAATATTATTTGCCCGAACATTTGGTAATTCCAAAAACTTCCCTTACTTTTGCGCCCCGAACAAGGAGAGGTGCTCGAGTGGTTGAAGAGGCACGCCTGGAAAGCGTGTATACCCCTAAAGGGTATCGGGGGTTCGAATCCCCCTCTCTCCGCAACAGTTCTGAATAAGATGAAAAACTAGCGGGTAAAGGTCTACAAATCTATGATTTGTAGACCTTTTTTGCTTGTCCTCCGTTTGCTTTGAAAGACTTGGAAACTACGCCTTTGTAAATTAATTATAGATAATGAAAGCTGGATGACATCTCCTTTCATAATAAGGCGATGGGATAATGCATTGCCACTGCAAAGCAAGTGCATGCTTTTTGCAGTGCTACTGCATTCAGCTTTGCAGTGGCGCTGCAACACATATGCAGTGTCACTGCAGCATATATGCAGTAGCGCTGCAACACGTTTGCAGTCACACTGCAGCAGATGTGCAGCGACGCTGACCCGGTAGGTGTGTACGGGATTGTATCATGTTTCGTTAAGAAGATATTATAAACTATCCTTTGAATGTCGTATTTTTGTCTATCCGTAATTTAGAGTAGTCAAAGAAAGCTATGAAACACACTCGTATGAAACTAAAAACAGTGGTAAAGAACCTTCATGAAGGCTGGAAATTCCGGCAGGCGAGACTGACCAATTGGTATCCGGCTACAGTTCCGGGAGTAGTCCACACGGACTTACTGCAGAACAAGATTATTGAAGACCCGTTTTTCCGGTTGAACGAACGAGGATTGCAATGGATTGACAAGGAAGACTGGGTTTATGAAACTTGCTTTACTCTTGCTGCCGGCATGATGCGGAAAGAGAATATGGAGCTTGTGTTCGAGGGGCTGGATACTTACGCTGACGTTTATTTGAATGATGAATGTATACTGAAAGCGGACAATATGTTTCGCCGCTGGTCTATCCCCATCAGGCAGTACATCAGGGAGGAGAATAATATACTGAAGGTGTACTTCCATTCGCCGATAAAGATAGACGTCCCCAAATGGGATGCACTTCCCTACCAGTATCCGGCATCCAATGACCAGTCTGAAAACGGGGGCTTGTTCAACAAGAAGATAAGCATTTTTGCCCGTAAGGCGGGTTATCATTATGGCTGGGACTGGGGCCCACGTCTGGTTACCTCCGGCATCTGGCGTCCGGTGTATATCAGGGCTTGGAGCGATTTGAGAATCAACGATGTGTTTATCGAGCAGAAGGAAGTCGGTGCAGGCAGGGCCGTGATTGCCGGACATGTGGAGCTGGATGCCGATAAGGATATGGACGGAGTGCTGGTCACGATAACAGACGAGGCTACCGGAAGAGTGCTTGGCGAGTGGCAAGCGGATTTGAAGCGAGGCACCAATCGGGTGACCGTTGATTTTGTCCTTCACAAGCCGAAGCTGTGGTGGAGTAATGGACTGGGGGAGCCTTTCCTTTATCGTTTCCGTACGGATATCATTGCAGGTGGGGAATTGTTGGACTCTAAAACCGAAAGGGTGGGCATACGCTCTTTGAAGGTGGTACATCAGCCGGATAAGGACGGGCATACTTTCTATATAGAGCTGAACGGGCGTCCGGTTTTTGCCAAAGGAGCCAATTACATCCCTTCGGATAACTTCCTGCCGCGCGTCACTCCCGAGAATTATAAAAAGACGATTCTCGATGCCGCCGGTGTAAACATGAATATGTTACGCGTCTGGGGTGGAGGTATCTATGAGAACGATGTTTTCTATGATTTGTGTGATGAGTATGGAATCATGATTTGGCAGGACTTTATGTTTGCCTGCAGCATGTATCCGGCAGAAGGCGCCCTGCTCGATAATATCCATCAGGAGGCGGTGGACAATGTGAAACGTTTGCGCAATCATGCTTGCATTGCTTTGTGGTGTGGAAATAATGAATGCCAGGATGCCTGGCTGGGCTGGGGCTGGAAGCGTGAGATAGAACGGCAGAACAAGGAATATGCCGACAAGATTTGGGCACAGTACCGGCAGCAGTATCATGTCACCTTACCCGGGGTGGTCAGGGAGTATGCACCCGGAACCTTCTATTGGCCTTCTTCTCCGTTCGCATTCGAGGGAGAGATGTCCGGTACTACTGACGGGGACCGCCACTATTGGAGTGTCTGGCATGGTAAAGCACCCATTTCTGATTATGACAGCGAGAAATCCCGCTTTTTCAGCGAGTACGGCTTTCAGTCTTTTCCAGAGTTCGACTCCGTCAAGCGCTATGCTCCTTACCCCGAAGACTGGGATATACGTTCCGAGGTGATGATGTCCCATCAGCGTGGTGGCGACCATGCCAACGGGCTGATTGAGACTTACCTGTTGAATGAATATAAAAAACCGCGTGATTTCCGGGCATTCCTTTATATGAACCATGTGCTGCAGGGAGATGCCATCAAGACGGCCATCGAGTCGCACCGCCGCCAAATGCCGTATAATATGGGGACGCTTTTCTGGCAGCACAACGACTGTTGGCCCGTAGCTTCCTGGGCGAGCCGTGACTATTACGGACGCTGGAAGGCGCAGCACTATTATACTCGCAAGGTCTATGATGACATCCTGATTTCTCCGGTAGTGGAGGGGGATGATTTGAAAGTATATGCAGTGTCCGACCGCTTGGAGAATACTTCCGGCCGGCTGCAGCTCCAGGTCTGCCGGTTCGACGGAACCGTGGTTTATCACTGGGACAAATCTGTCGGCATTTCCGGTAATGACAGCCGTGTCTGTTTTTCCGCACCGTTTGCCAAGCTGCTGGAGGGGGCAGGTAGAGGAATGGTATATGTCCGCGTAGACTATACGGACAAATCGGGCAGGGTGTACCATAACAACTACTGTCTGGACAAGCAGAAGAATATGAATTATCCGAAAGTGGATTTGCAGGTCGAAGTCCGTTCCATTGAAGGCGGATATGAAGTGACGGTTTCGGCAGACAAGTTTGCCCGTGCCGTATGCTTGTCCGTTGCTGACAATGAAAGTGTATATAGCGACAATTATTTTGATGTCCAGCCGAAGAGCAGCGTGCAGGTACAGGTCAGGACGCGATTGTCTGCCGAAGCGTTCAACGCTTCGTTGAGGCTGACTTGCTTGAACAATGAATTCTGATAAGTTATGGAAAACAAAGCGGAGCAACATATTGAAATGTTACTCCGCTTCTCATTGAGATGTTGAAAAATGTGTTTTCAGGAGATTTAGTTGTTTTCTTTTTTAATGTCTATGGTCATGAACCGTTCACCGTCATATAGACTTTTGACGCGGATGTTCAGTCCTTTTTTCTCTTTTAGTTGTTCCGCTATATTGTCCAGCTTGAAGGAGGCCAGTCCGGTGCCCAGTGTGAGCTGGCTATCATTGTAGGCATTGTGGCGGAATTCGAGATTGACGTAATCCGGTTTGTCGTTCTCGCCGGTGGATGCTTCGTTGATGACCAGGTTCAGCATGTGCTTCTTATCTTCGTTGTTACTGTGGTAGAATTGATACTTGATGTTCAGATACTCACCCGTAATCCATAAATCCGTGGCGTTGATGTTGTCGTCTCCGATACTGTCCGCCTTTTCGGCAGGCATGGAGTAGATGTCTTTGGTCAGAATATTTTCGATGTGCTTTATTTGGGCATTGTATTCGTAGCCTGGAAGTTTCTCTTCCAGTTCGCGGAAGTAGATGAAAGCCCTCTGGCCGTCTATTACGGCATAGTTGTGAACATAGGTTGTGTCACTGGGATATAGTTTACTGCCTTCGTCCAGTGAGAAATAGTAGTCTTTTCCTTCGATGACCTTCACCGTACCTACGGCGAACAAAGTGTCATATTCGTCATCCCAATCGTCCAGGCATGATTGCAATACAATGGCAGTCAGGAATAAAAGCATGGATGCTGCCAATGTCATTCTCAGTTTCTTCATAAGTGGTAGGTTTTAGCTCTTTTTCTGTTTAAAACTTATTTTTGCATTCAGAAAATGCGGTGAAAAGCTAAATACTGCGTAGTATACTGTTAAAGAAATAAAAGTGTGATTTTCTTCTCTGCCTGATGCAGTATTTTTGCGCCAGTTGCATTTTTAAGGTAAACACGTGTTAAAAGAGAGAATGGAAGAACAGGAATTGGCAGAACGCTGTAGGCAAGGGGACAACCTTGCCCGCAAAGAACTGTATGAGCGCTATGCGGGACGCATGCTCAGCGTATGCCTCCGTTATGCAGGTGACCGGGAGACTGCCCAAGACCTGATGCATGACGGTTTTCTGAAACTTTTTGATTCTTTCGATAAGTTCACTTGGCGGGGAGAGGGCTCTCTGCGGGCATGGATGGAACGCGTAATGGTGAATACGGTATTGCAGTATTTGCGGAAAAATGATGTGATGAATCAGTCATCGGCCTTGGAGAATGCACCCGAAGCTTATGAAGAACCGGAAGGTTCGTCGATAGATGTCATTCCTCAAAAGGTGCTGATGCAGTTTATCAGTGAATTGCCTGCCGGCTATCGTACCGTATTCAACTTATATATTTTTGAAGAGAAATCCCATAAGGAGATTGCTCGACTATTGGGAATTAATGAAAAATCCTCTGCCTCGCAGTTGACGCGTGCTAAGGCGACTTTAGCGGCAAAAGTACGTGAGTGGATGAAAAGAAATGATTAAATGAAGGAACGTATGGAAGATGAATTGTGGTTGAAAAAGATAAAGGATAAGCTGGAAGACTATTCCGAACCGTTGCCGGTTGCCGGATGGGAGCGGTTGGAAAAGGAATTGTCCCTTTCCGGAACTCCGATAACCGGATCGCATAGGATGATGCCTTTCCGTCGCTGGGCGGTGGCTGCGGCAGCTGTGCTGCTGGTGGCAGTATCGTCCGTCAGTCTGTGGCTGTTGCAGAGTCCGGTAGGGAATGAAATGCGGCATACGTCAGTGCCTGCTTTGGCTGTGGCTCCGGATGTCTTGCCGGAACAGACGGTACCTGCCGTACGGACTAATCCCATAGAGCCTGCCTATCGGGCACATGGAAATGCATCGGCACCCAATAGGGAGGCAAGTCGCCCTTTGGTTGCACAACATATCAGAATATCGGTTGACGATGAGCGGCAGGAGGAAATGTTGCCGGTTGAAACTGCAGATGAGGCTGTCGGTATTGGGCAGCAGGCGGAAGAACCGGTAGTGGAAGATACGGACCATGAAACTACAATGCAGACCGAGGAACCGGAGACAAGGGAAGACCGCTATCGTCCGTCAGGCCGGGACAAACTGCATCTTCCGGAAAGAAACAGTTCTGGTAGGGATGCTAAAGGATGGGCGGTTGGCTTGTCCGTAGGAAATACGGGAGGTTTTTCATTGGCGAATGAAGGGGAAGCGAATGTCATGTCGGACTACATGCCTGGAAGTCCTATTTATGGCGGTAACGTAGATTTATCCTCTACGGCCAATGGTATTGTCACCATTCCCGACGGGCAGGAACTGGTTTTCAAGGATGGTATGCCCTATCTGCAAAGACGCGAAAAGGAGATTGCGGATATAGACCATAAACAACCGCTCAGTTTCGGTGTTTCGGTGCGGAAAAACTTGGCGAAGGGTTTCTCTGTGGAAAGTGGGCTGACGTATACCTATCTTGCTTCTGACGTAAGGTATGAGGGCAGCTCGGAAAAGATAAGCCAGAAGCTGCATTATATTGGTATTCCGGTACGGGCCAACTGGAACTTTGTGGATACAAAGAACTTTACGATGTATGTTTCGGCGGGGGGGGCCATTGAAAAATGTGTGTATGGCAAGATTGGTACTGAGAGTGAGACTGTGAAACCGGTACAGCTTTCTGTCATGGGTGCTGTCGGTGCCCAGTATAACATAAGCAATAGGGTGGGCCTGTATGTGGAACCGGGAGTATCTTATTTCTTTGATGACGGTTCGTCGATACAGACTATACGCAAGGAGAACCCGTGTAACTTTACGTTGCAGGCCGGCATACGTCTTACTTATTGATGGCAGGACAGACATGTTTTTGTCCACTTTCTTGTAGATTCTGAATTTTCTTAATAACTTTCGGCCGTGTTTCTTCGTTGGTGGATGAAGGGACACGGTTTTTTATTGATTGAGAAGAAAGAAAGTAGGTCGGGACATGCCCGGCAATATAACAAACACGTAGTAAAATAGACAAAATGAAGATTAAAAAGAAAGTAGCCTTAAGCGGGCTATTGCTTTGTTGTGCAATCACGGCAAAAGCACAAGTGTGTATTACTCCCCAGGTGGAGCAGCGTGCCAGGGAGTTGGTTTCTCAAATGACGCTGGAAGAAAAAATCGATTACATTTCCGGTCCCAAATCTTTTTATATCCGTGCTGTGCCCCGGCTTGGTATACCCGAAATCAGGATGGCCGATGGTCCGCAAGGCATACGTAACAATACTCAAAGTACCTTGTATCCTTGTGGCATCTTGTCGGCTTCGACATGGAACCGTAAGTTGGCCAGAGAACTGGGACATGGTTTGGCCCGGGATGCAAAGGCCCGTGGGGTAAGTATTCTGTTAGGGCCCGGAGTCAATATCTACCGTTCTCCTCTATGCGGGCGAAACTATGAGTATTTTGGTGAAGACCCTTATCTGACGGGCGAAACAGCTAAAGAATATATCTTGGGAGTGCAGGAAGAGGGAGTCATGGCTACGGTGAAGCATTTTGCAGCCAATAACCAGGAGTGGAGCAGACATCATGCCAGCTCGGATGTGGATGAACGCACGTTGCAGGAAATTTATTTTCCCGCGTTCCGAAAAGCTGTGCAGGAAGCAGGAGTAGGAGCGGTCATGGATAGCTATAATCCGCTGAACGGGGTGCATGCCACCGAAAACAGCTGGCTGAACATTGATGTATTACGCAAACAGTGGGGATTTAAAGGTATCCTGATGTCCGACTGGACATCTGTATATTCCGGTGTGGGAGCCGCTAATGGAGGGTTGGATTTGGAAATGCCCGTCGGTAAATTCATGACCAGGGAAATTCTTATTCCGGCAATAGAGAATGGTATAGTGAAGGAAGAGACCATTGACGCCAAAGTCCGGCATATACTCCAGACATTGATTGCTTTTGGAGCACTTGATACTCCGAGAGAAGATAAATCTATCGATAAAGACAATGCACAGTCTAAGGAAATTGCACTTGACTTGGCGAGAGAAGGAGTAGTCTTATTGAAAAATGACAACGGTACGTTGCCTTACCGGAACGGTAGAACATTGGTAATCGGGCCTAATGCCGATATTATTCCCACAGGAGGGGGAAGCGGATTTGTCACCCCTTATTCGGTAGTGTCGCTCTATGACGGTATGGTTCAGTTGAAGGGCGGCAGACAGATAGAGCTGCTGTCTGACAGCCTTCTTTATAAGGATATGTCCCAACAGATTTATACGGATGACAGTTTTACGCAAAACGGTTTTAAGAGCGAATATTATAATACTCGTAATCTTACCGGAGAGCTCTTTCAGGCTGCCATAGAGCCTGCCATAGACTATGCCTGGAAATACGGTGCACCGTTCGACGGCATGCCGGTAGATCAGTTTTCTGCCCGTTGGACGGGAGTTTACAAGGCTGACAAGGATGGAACTGTCAAGTTCCAGCTGGCTGGCGATGATGGATACCGTCTGTTTGTAAACGATAAGCTGATTACCGGAGATTGGGGGAACCATTCATTCAGTACCCGCAGTGCATTTATGCAGGTCAGTGCAGGGGAGATATACCAGTTGCGTATTGAATATTTTGATAATGTGGGTGAGGCGACTGTCAGTTTCCAGGCAGGAATGATGGATGAGGAGCGTTTGGCCTCTTCACTGAAGCATGCCAGGAATGTTGTTGTATGTGCCGGGTTCAACAGCAGTACAGAAGGTGAAGGGTTCGACCGTCCGTTTGCATTGTCATACGGGCAGGAATATCTCATTAATAAAGTGGCTTCACTTCATGATAATGTGGCTGTGGTGGTGAATGCCGGAGGTGGAATAGATTTCCGCAATTGGGGGCAGAATGTACAAGCTATTTTGATGGCATGGTATCCGGGGCAGGAGGGTGGAAAGGCCCTTGCCGAAATCATTACGGGCAAGCTTTCGCCAAGTGGCAAACTGCCGGTCAGCATCGAGGAAAAATGGGAAGATAATCCGGTATATGGTAATTATTATGACAATCGCAATGTACCTCATAAACGGGTGCAGTATGCCGAAGGTGTTTTCGTAGGTTATAGGGGATATGACCGGAATGGAAAACAGCCGCTCTATCCTTTCGGGTATGGACTGTCATACAGTAGTTTTGAATACAGTAATCTGAGTGTTGAGAAGACGGGGGGAAACCGGGTTACAGTAAGCTTTGACATCAAGAATACCGGAAAGATGGATGCTGCGGAAGCGGCTCAGGTATATGTGCGGGATGTGGAATGTTCTGTTCCGCGTCCATTGAAGGAGTTGAAAGGCTACGATAAGGTTTACTTGAAGAAGGGGGAAACCAAGCGCGTTCGGATATTGCTGGATGAGGAAGCCTTTGCCTACTATGATGTGGAATCACATCGGTTTGTAGTGGAAAAGGGGACTTTTGAGATTCTGGCAGGTCCTTCTTCAGCTGATTTGCCGTTGAAGGCAACTGTTGTTTTATGATAAAATAAATATCAAAACAAGAATGGCAGTATGAAAAAGATAATAATACTGATGGTTTGTCTGTGGGGATTTGGTAACAGCTTTACCTCGGCACAAACTACGGAGAAGGAGAAATTTATCTCCGATTTGATGAAACAGATGACGCTGGACGAAAAGATAGGCCAGCTTGCACAATGCACCTACCGGGGGAATTTTACCGGACCCGACGGTGGAAATATTCCTAAAGAAGAGTATGTCCGGCAAGGCAGAATAGGCTCTATGCTGAATGTGATAGGAGTAAAGGACATACGCCGTTATCAAGAACTTGCTCTGCAGTCGCGTTTGCGCATTCCTTTAATTTTCGGACTGGATGTTATCCACGGCTATCGTACCGGGTTTCCGCTTCCGCTTGCCGAGGCTGCAAGTTTTGATTTGGCCATGATTGAGGAAGCTGCACGCTACAATGCTTTGGAAAGTGCCGCTGATGGTTTGAACTGGGTTTTTGCCCCGATGGTGGATATTTCGTGGGACGCACGTTGGGGACGCGTCATGGAAGGGGCCGGTGAGGACCCTTATTATGGTTCTCGGGTAGCGGAGGCGCGTGTCAGAGGCTTGCAAGGAGACGATTTGGCGGACACGACGACTGTCATGGCATGTATGAAACATTTTGCCGGATATGGTGCACCGATAGCAGGAAAGGAGTATAATAGTGTGGATATGTCAATGGGCCACTTTGCCAATTTTTATATGCCTCCCTATAAGGCGGCCATAAAGGCAGGAGCAGCTACCGTGATGAGTGCTTTCAATGATTTTAATAATATTCCTTGTACTGCCAATGATTTCTTGCTCAATCGGCTATTGAAAGAGCAGTGGGGATTTAAGGGATTTGTTGTGTCTGATTATAATTCGGTAGAGGAATTGGTGAACCACCGTTATGCTGCTGACAAGAAAGATGCCGCAGCCAAAGCGCTGAATGCTGGTCTGGACATGGAGATGGTAAGTACCTGCTACTTGACTTATCTGAAGGAGCTTGTTCAAGAAGGGAAAGTAAAGGAGAGTGTGCTTGATGATGCAGTACGGCGTATTTTGGAGAAGAAATATGAGTTGGGATTGTTTGAGGACCCTTTTCGCTACTGTAATCCGGAAAGAGCAGCCAAAATACTCAATGCACCCGAAGTCCGCAATGCTTCGCTCCGCATGGCCGAGCGTTCCGTTGTATTGCTGGAGAATAGGGAATCCGTGCTTCCGTTGACGGCACAGACGAGGAAGATAGCCTTGATAGGAGGACTCTCAAAATCCCAATACGATATGGCAGGCGCTTGGGCCGCCACTACGGACCGGAGCAAAGTGGTGACCTTGTATGATGCACTGGTCCGGAAAGGACTGGAGGTGAACTATGCTGAAGGCTATGATATGAAGAGCAATCAATTGACCGGATTGCAGGAAGCATTGCAGGCTGCTGAGGCTTCGGATGTCATTGTTGTGGCGGTAGGCGAGAGATTCGGTCAGAGTGGCGAGAAGGCTTCCAAAGTGAATATAGCCATACCCGAGGGGCAGCAGAAGCTGGTGTCGGAACTGGCAAAGACTGGAAAACCTGTCATTGCTCTTGTCATGTGTGGGCGTCCGGTAATCTTCAATGAGATAAGGGAACATGCTGATGCGGTACTGTGTACTTGGTGGCTGGGAAGTGAGGCCGGCAATGCCATATGCAATGTGTTGTGGGGAGAGTATAATCCTTCGGCTAAATTGCCCATAACATTTCCTGCACACGTAGGACAGATTCCCATTTATTATCAGAATAAGAGCACCGGCCGCCCTACCGCATTGAAACAGACCTATAAGGCATCTTATATCGATGCTTCCACTGAGCCTGCCTATCCTTTCGGATATGGGCTTTCGTACACGGATTTTGGATATTCTGATTTGAAACTGCTGCCGGGCAAGGCTGCAGGCGTCCATACGGAGGTATCGGTAAAAGTGACTAATACCGGTAAGTGTGCAGGAGAGGAAGTAGTCCAGTTGTATGTGCAAGATAAGGTAGCGTCTGTTACGCGCCCGATAAAGGAATTGAAGGGCTTCAGGAAAATTCATCTGAATGTGGGTGAAAGCAAAACTGTAGCTTTTCAGATAACTGACGATGCACTGGGATTCTATGACAATGAGATGAATTATATGGTAGAACCTGGTGATTTCGTCTTTATGGTGGGTGGCAGTAGTGATGATGTACAGCAGATTACCTATAACTTGAAAGAATAGGATTCTTACCCTATAAATGAAAAGCAAGGCTGTCTGGAATCATATCCGGACAGCCTTGCTTTTCTGTTTTAGTTGGTTATCACATTTGTGAAATACTCTTTGAACAGTTTTTCTGCCCGTTCCAGTTGTTCCGGAGTATTTTCCTTCACTTCTTTCAATTTGTAATCCCATCCCATGGCTTCGTATTTGTGAACACCCAGACGGTGATAAGGAAGTATTTCCACCCGTTGTATCTGCTGGTATTTGCCAAGACTTTCACCCAGCAGGCGGGTGTCTTCTTCCGAATCGCTGTAACCGGGGACCAGTACATAGCGCAGCCAGAAGGGGTGTTCATGTTCTTCGAGCCAGGCAGCGGTGCGGAGTGTCTGTTCGTTGCTTCGTCCCGTCAGCGTACGGTGGCGTTCGGGATTGAATTGCTTGATGTCCAGCAGCACGAGGTCAGTCAGGCTAAAGAGCTCTTCCACCTTTTCATTCCAGATGCCTCCGTTACTGTCCAGACAGATATGGATGCCGTTCGCCTTCAGCTCCTTGAAAAGAGGAATCAGCGCTTCTGCTTGCAGGGTAGGCTCACCGCCGGAGAAAGTAATACCTCCTTTCTTCCCGAAGAATGCCTTTTGGCTGATAGCCATTTGCAGAATCTCTTCCGGAGTGGTGGGAGTGCCTCCTTTTACATCAATCGTATCCGGATTGGCACAATACAGACAACGGAACGGACATCCTTGCAGGAAAACGACGAGCCGGAGACCCGGCCCGTCGAATGTTCCCATACTTTCGTAGGAGTGTACATTTATCATATTACATTCTTTCGTGGAATGAACGGCTGATGACTTCCAACTGATGCTCGCGGCTCAACTTCACGAAGTTCACGGCATAGCCGGAAACGCGGATGGTGAGTTGCGGATACTTTTCAGGATGTTCCATGGCATCTTCCAGCATTTCGCGGTTCAGTACGTTTACGTTCAAATGGTGGGCACCTTTGGTGAAGTAGCCGTCCATCATGGTTACCAGGTTCTCTACACGTTCTTCCGGTGTCGGGCCCAGTGATTTGGGAACAATGGAGAACGTATTGCTGATGCCGTCCTGCGAGTCGCGGTAGCGCAATTTGGCTACGGAGCTCAAGGAAGCGATGGCACCGTTCTTGTCACGTCCGTGCATTGGGTTGGCACCCGGAGCAAAGGCAACACCTTTGGCGCGTCCGTCCGGAGTGGCGCCGGTTTTCTTGCCGTACATCACGTTGGATGTGATGGTCAGCAAAGAAAGGGTGGGACGGGCATTCTTGTAGACGGGCAGCTTCTTCAGTTCTTCGCTGAAATAGTAAACGAGGTCTACTCCCAGGTGGTCCACACGGTCGTCATTATTGCCGAAGCAGGGGAATGAACCTTCAGTGTCGAAACCTTCGGTCAGGCCGATTTCGTTGCGGCGTGCAGTGACTTTGGCGTATTTGATGGCAGACAGTGAGTCTATGGCGATGGAAAGGCCGGCAACACCGTATGCCAGATTGATGCGTGGGTCGGTATCGATGAATGCCATCTGGGCTTTCTCATAATAATACTTATCATGCATGTAGTGGATGATATTCATGGCCTCGTTGTAGACACGGGCTATTTCAGTCAGTACCTTCTTGTAGTTGGCCATAACTTCCTCAAACTTCAGTGTCTCACCGGTCAATACGGGAATACCTTTCACCATGACAGTTCCGGTATTTTCGCAACGTCCACCGTTGATGGCGAGCAGCAGGGCCTTGGCAAGGTTGGCACGTGCGCCGAAGAACTGGATTTGTTTGCCGATGGCTTGGTAGGATACACAGCAGGCGATGCCGTAGTCGTCGCAGTTGCGCACTTCACGCATCAGGTTGTCGTTTTCGTACTGGATGGAGCTGGTATCTACGGAAACCTTGGCGCAGAAATCCTTGAAACCTTCCGGCAGTTCGGGACTCCACAATACGGTCAAGTTCGGTTCCGGAGAAGGACCGAGGTTGTATAGCGTCTGCAAGAAGCGGAAAGAAGTCTTGGTGACTTTCACGCGTCCGTCGTTGAAACGGCCGCCAATGGCTTCGGTCACCCAAGTCGGGTCACCGGCAAAGATATCATTGTATGATTGCATACGCAGATGGCGTACCATGCGCAGCTTGATGACGAACTGGTCTATCAGTTCTTGCGCAAACGTCTCGTCAATCTTTCCATGAGCCAAATCGTATTCGATGAAAATATCGAGGAAAGAAGATACGTTACCCAGTGACATGGCAGCACCGTCCTGCTCTTTGATGGCAGCAAGATATGCCATGTATACCCATTGCACGGCTTCTTGGGCAGATGTAGCCGGGTGGCTGAGGTCAAGCCCATAATATTCACCCATTACTTTGATATCTTTCAAGGCTCTGATTTGTTCTGCCACTTCTTCGCGCAGGCGGATACGTGCTTCGGTCATCGGGCCTGTAAGGTTACGCAAGTCCTCCTGCTTGGCTTCGATAAGTCGGTCGATGCCGTAGAGTGCCAGACGCCGGTAGTCACCGATGATACGTCCGCGGGCATAGTTGTCGGGAAGACCGGTCAGAAATCCCAATGAGCGGAAGGAACGGATTTCTTCGGTATATACATCGAATACGCCGTCGTTATGTGTTTTGCGGTAATGGGTGAAGATGTCTTTTACTTTATCGTCCACTTCCACTCCGTTTTCACGGCATGCTTTTGCTACCACGTTGATGCCTCCGAAAGGTTTGATGGAACGTTTCAACAGTTCATCGGTCTGCAAACCGACAATGAGTTCATTGTCCTTATCAATATATCCGGCTTTATGAGAAGTAATGGTAGATACGGTGCTATTGTCCAGTGAACGGACGCCATTGTTGTTTCTTTCTTCTTCGAGAGCTTTCAGACAGATGTCCCAGATACGTTTGGTACGTTCGGTAGGTCCCTGCAGAAAAGATGCATCTCCGGTATAGGGTGCGATGTTTTTACTGACGAAATCACTGACATTGATTTCTTTGCTCCAAAGCCCATTGGTAAAGGTTTTGTTCAATTCCATAAAATTTGTTTTTGTTAGTAGGTTAGATAATGTTATCCTTTAGAGCGCACAAAAATACTGAATAAATTCCGTAATTTTATAAGAGAGATTCCCCTTTTTATGTTGAACAGCATAAAATAACTATTATTAGGTAGTGAATGTTCGGGGGAATAGAGATGCTAATACCTTATTTATGTGTGGTTTACGAACAGAAACAAGAATCGGATAATAATCTGCATTATTTACAAATAATGTAGGTTTAAGAACAGTCGTATTCTGAACCTAATTCAGTCGTATAGTGAATGCCATTCAGTCGTATACTGAATAGGGTTCAATCGTATACTGAATGTGACTCTTTGTAAGCATACTGATATTCAGTAAGTTATAAAATATTATCTTGCCATTGATAAATTTTAACAAATAGCCTAAATGCCGTTATGTTCGTTCCGTAGTGGGTATAAACAAGAATTTTGGTATAATTGCTCTGTTTTTGTGCAGAAAAGTTTGTAGAATAAAAAATGATTTGTATCTTTGCACCGCTTTAAAAGAAAAGCACTTCTGAAAAAGAAGTTTTGGAGAGGTGGCAGAGTGGTCGATTGCGGCGGTCTTGAAAACCGTTGTGCTGCGAGGCACCCG
>ENA-ORLM01000344-ORLM01000344.1-human-gut-metagenome-genome-assembly--contig:-NODE-344-length-48998-cov-4.412522_pt1 | contig 48998 bp, 58 predicted proteins | sample MGYA00243063_ERZ508815 | MGnify/ENA primary metagenome ERZ508815 (study PRJEB26277, sample SAMN04329768) | human gut metagenome | biome: human-associated habitat | host: Homo sapiens | place: USA...
GAGCGGGAAATGTCCATTTGAGCGGCACACTGCTCGTGGGTTTGCTGCTCCAAGTCAACCAGCCGAATGACCTCGTACTCGTCCAGCGTCAGCAGGATCGGCTCGACATCCTTGCCCCCGTTGGGGCAGAATTTATCGACTCGTGGTACGTCACAAATCCGACGGCACCGTGGCGGTCTTGGCATGGACGCCTTCCTCCTTCTGTTTTCGGTATATACCGATTATAGCGCTTTGGCCTCAGAAAAATCAATATTCATTTCAAAAATCACTGCAATCTCCATCCTTGTATGCTTCGTCATATCGTTCCGTCAAGGGAGTCACGTCCCCTTACACCGCCGCCTGAGGCACTGTTATTTGAGAAGCTGTTTCAAATCCTCCTCCGGGGTGGTGATGGGAGCAATGCCGAAATTCTCTACAAGGTAGTTCAGCACATTGGGCGAAACGAACGCCGGCAGCGTGGGACCAAGGCGAATATTCTTGATCCCCAGATACAACAGCGTCAGCAAAATGCACACTGCCTTCTGCTCATACCACGAAAGAACCATGGACAAGGGCAAATCGTTCACGCCGCAGCCGAACGCCTCCGCCAAGGCCAGCGCGATTTTGACAGCTCCATAAGCGTCGTTGCACTGGCCCACGTCCATGAGCCGAGGCAGGCCGCCAATGGTCCCGAGGTCAAGGTCGTTGAAGCGGTATTTTCCGCAGGCCAGCGTCAGCACCACGGTATCGGCGGGCGTCTGCTTGACAAACTCAGTATAGTAGTTCCGTCCGGGACGGGCTCCGTCACAGCCGCCCACCAAGAAAAAGTGCCGGATCGCGCCGCTCTTTACCGCCTCGATCACCTGATCCGCCACGCCAAGCACCGCGCCATGACCGAAGCCGGTCATGACCGTGCCGCCGCCGTTGATGCCGGTGAACGGCTTGTCCTCGTTGTAGCCGCCAAGCTCCAATGCCTTTTCGATGACAGGGGTAAAGTCCTTATCCTCGCCGATGTGCGTCAGTTCCGGGTAGGATACCACCGCCGTGGTGAACACGCGGTCGGCGTAGCTTGCTTTCGGCGGCATCAGGCAGTTGGTGGTAAACAGCACCGGCGCGGGGATGTCGGCAAATTCTCTTTGCTGATTCTGCCACGCCGTGCCGAAGTTACCCTTGAGATGGGCATATTTTTTCAGTTCAGGATAGCCGTGGGCGGGCAGCATTTCGCCGTGGGTGTAGATGTTGACGCCTTTGCCCTCGGTCTGCTCCAGCAGCAGCTTCAAATCGTGGAGGTCGTGGCCTGTGATGACGATGAACGGCCCCTTCTCCACCGTCAGCGGGACAGTGGCAGGCGCGGGCGTACCGTAGCTTTCGGTGTTGGCCTTATCCAGAAGCGCCATGCACTTGAGGTTTTTCTCGCCCACTTCCATCACGATGGGCAGCAGCGCGTCCATATCCCAGTCCTCGCCCACGGCAAAAAGAGCCTTGGCGAAAAAGCGGTTCACTTCCTCGTCGGCATAGCCCAGCATCATAGCGTGATGGGCGTAAGCCGCCATGCCGCGCACGCCGAAGAGGATCAGGGATTTGAGGCTGCGAATATCCTCCTGCGCGTTCCAGAGCAAGTTCATATCATAATCATCATTTCGCCCGCAGCGGGAGCCGCAGCCGGAGCAGCCGGGAACAAGGCGGGCCTTTTCCTCGTGTACCCGATTGATCAGCTCCCGAATGGTCTTTTCGTTGAAACTCACATTGGTGACGGTGGTGAACAAGCCCTCGATCATCAGCCGCCATGTATTTGGCGTTGCCAACGTATCGCCATCAGCGGCGCGTGCCAAACCAATGAGTGCGCCAGTCAGTTGGTCCTGGAGTTCCGCCACCTCAGCGGTTTTTCCGCAGACGCCGGCTTTTCCGGTACAACCGGCGCAGCCTGCCGTCTGCTCGCACTGAAAGCAAAACATTCTGTTATCCATTGTCGTTCGTCTCCTTCTGCTTTTTAGTTCAGAACCTGCATCTCCGGGTTCTTCTCTCCGAATTTCTCGCGCAGCGCACTGCAGATATCCTCCCGGGACTTGCCCTGCTTCTCACCGTTTTTAATGAGCTTGTACGCCTGAAACAGCGCCGAGGGGCCGATCTCGCTGCTGAAAAAGCCGATGCCCTGATTCCATGCCAGCAGCTCGAACACATCGTCCAGCGCGGCGCTCTCCACACCGTGGATATATGCCTTTACCAGCTCCCGCGCCGCCTGCCGCATCCGGCCCGCACCGACAGCGTTGGTCAGGGACAGCAGCAGCCGCGTTTCGTAGGGAAGCGTGCGCTTCTCGCTCTGCCATGTGGTCTCCCAGAAATCCACGGCGATCTGCCCCAGCTTTTCATCGATCATGGGATAGTTCAAAAGAGCCAGTGGCTTGAAAGGAGCGGAGCCGTCGCCTTCCTTCTTCTCCACACGGCAGAACCAGACATGGAACTCCGCCTCACCCCGCTGCTCGGTGTAGTGTTCGTAGCCCAAGCCCTCCATGACAGCGTACAGTGGATGCGGCTCAAAGGTCTGGATGATGTGTAATCCTTCGCCCACCTCCAACGCCTCGGCTCTTTTCTTCAGCCCTTCAAAGAAGCTGCCCTGTATATGGCGCACATCCACGGTCTGAAACCCCTGCGCCTTATTCTTCCAGTTTTCGTAGCTCATGCGGTTATTCTCCTTTCCTCACTCGATAAAACCAGATGTGATATTCGCTGCCGCTCACCTTCTCCGTGTGATGCTCAAAGCCCATAAGGGCCAGCACCGGGTACAGGGGGACAGGCTCGAAGGTCTGGATGATATGCAGTCCTTCGCCGTTTTTCAGCGCGGCAGCCTTTGCCTTCAATGCGGGGAAGAAGTCCATCTTTTTGCCCCGCACGTCCATCACTTCAAATGTGCCGATTTTGTCCTTCCAGTTTTCATAACTCATAGTCTTTGCCTCTCTTGCAGAAAGCTCACGCCTCTTCGAAGGAATCCTTGCCCACATTGCACAGGGGGCACTCAAAATCCTCCGGCACCTCGCTCCACGGCGTACCGGGGGCGATGCCACCCTCCGGGTAACCCGCGCTCTCGTCATATTATCAACCGCAAAGACTGCATATATACTTCATTGTGCTTCTTCCTTCCTTTTTCTAATGATTTTGTTATTCTTCCACCAGCCGGCCGTCCACCGTCACGGTGACCACCTGCCACGGAATGAATTTTCCGCTCTGCTGGAGCGCCTTTTTCGCCGCCAGTTCCAGCCCGCCGCAGCAGGGCACCTCCATCCGCACAACAGTGACGCTCTTGATGTTGTTCTCCCGGATGATCTCCGTCAGCTTTTCGGAATAGTCCACGCCGTCCAGCTTGGGACAGCCCACCAGGGTGATGTGCCCCTTAATGAAGCGCTCGTGGAAAGCGGCGTAGGCGTAAGCCGTGCAGTCGGCGGCGATGAGAAGCCGCGCGCCATCAAAATACGGAGCGTTCACCGGCACCAGTTTGATCTGCACCGGCCATTGGGAAAGGCGGCTCGTCTGCTGGGCTTGCGGCGTTTCCACGGCGGGCGCCTCCTGACGCTGAATATTCCGGGACTGGCTGCCGGGGCAGCCGCAGGGCAGGGTCATGCCCTCGTTTCGCATTTTCCGCTGCTTATTTTCCATAACGGCCTGCTCGTCATAGGCCGCCGCCTCGCGCTCCACAAAGGTGATGGCCCCGGTGGGGCAGGCGGGCAGGCAGTCGCCCAAGCCGTCGCAGTAATCGTCCCGCATGAGCCGCGCCTTGCCGTCCACCATGGCGATGGCGCCCTCGTGACAGGCGGCGGCGCAGGCACCACAGCCGTTGCATTTATCCTGATCGATTTCAATGATCCGTCGTTTCATGTTCAGTCCTCCTGTTGCTTTTGTGCGCTCATTGTACTATACTAAAGGCAACAAGTCGGTTGAATTTTCAACGAAAGAGGACTTTTTATGAAAGAATTTTTTCCGGTGCTCCATACGGCGGCGCTTTTCTCCGGTATTTCCGACGAGGAGCTTGCCGCTATGCTCTTCTGCCTTGGGGCGAGGATCGACACCTTTCCCAAAGGTGCCCGCCTGCTCCGCGCCGGGGAGTCGGTGGAGGAGGTGGGTCTCGTGCTGGCGGGCAGCGCCCTCATCGTGCAGGAGGATATCTGGGGAAACCGCAACATCCTCTCCAAGACCGGGCCGGGGCAGACCTTCGCGGAGGTATTCGCCTGCGCGCCGGGGGCGGTGCTGAACGTGAGCGTGGAGGCGGAGAGCGCGGTGACGGTGATGTTTCTGCACATAAGGCGCGTTTTGAGCGTGTGCCCCTCCGCCTGCTCCCACCACAGCCGGATCATCCGCAACCTGCTGGGCGAACTGGCGGAGAAAAACCTGCGGCTCAACGAAAAGCTCACCCACATGGGCCAGCGCACGACGCGGGCAAAGCTGATGTCCTATTTTTCCGCCGAGGCGCAGCGCCGGGGCGGCTACGAGTTCGACATTCCGTTCTCCCGCCAGCAGCTTGCGGATTACCTCGGTGTGGAGCGCAGCGGGCTGTCGCTGGAGCTTGGAAAAATGCGGGATGAGGGCTTGCTCGACTTTCACAAAAGCCATTTTATTTTGAAGGTGTGATAGCTTATCCAGCGTACAGCTATAACAATAAAAAGTAGCCCCGGTTTTTCATACTGTTTGCCCACTTTGCGAAGGACTTTTATGCGCAATGGCTCAAAATGAGAGGGCCCCCACTGAAATTCAAGTGAATTTCAGTGGGGACCCTCTCATTTTCGTTTTTACACTTTCGCGCAGAAATCCCAAAGGCTTTTTGCGGCTCCGGGCAGAGAAGGTGCTTCAATTCCTGAAGCCTCAGTGGTGGACGGAGCGGGAAGATCACCGTGCGCTGGCTGCACTTTTACTGAAAGCGCAATCATTGATCCGGGCAACACGGTGGACTTAAACGGGCGGGCAGCTATACAGCTGCCCGCCCACTTTTAATCTTTAGACGCATCCAGTGCGCTCCGAATCATGGAAGTAATCATTGTAATTTGCCTTGGTGTGGCAGTCTGCCACAACTCTAAAAGCACATCCATGTTTTGAAGCTCCATGCTGGGTAAAACTTCTGCCAACAAATAGGTTGGCGAGACTTTCAATGCTTCACACAGCAAAACAAATACTTGTAGACTTGGAACTTTTGCTCCTGATTCGATTTGCCGGAGATAGGTTGCATTGATGTTACACGCTTCGGACAGACGCTCGCTCGTCCAGCCCCGCTCTTTGCGCGCAGTATTGATTCGCTTTCCGAGCAACTTCTTATCCATGTGTTCGCCTCCGATTGTGCGCTATAAGCAATAATTTTGTATGCTTATAGCTTACATTCTCATTGACGCGAAAAATAGCGACTGTTAGAATACATATTGTAAGCCAATAGACTACATAAAAGTTGGTGGGAATATGGAAAAAGAGTATCGTTGTGCGATTATAGGTCAGCATCCCATGCGGTTTCCGTGGGGCTTTGACGAGGAAGATACCAAATGCCGCCGAATGAAACTGGAACTGGCTCAGTGTATTATGGAACTGCGTCAATGTGGAGTGACAGAATTTCAAGTTGCCTGTGACCCCGGCGTGGGATTGTACGCCGGGGAAATCGTCAATATCACAAAGCAGAATGACGAGGCCATGCGCCTTGTTTGCGTAACCCCTTTTGAAGAACAGGCTACCAAGTGGACGCCGCAGCTGCGTGAACGCTATTTCGATATGCTGGCGGACTGCACCGACCTTTCCTGTGTAGACTATCAGGAGACACCCAACGCACAGCTTATGGCCTATCGGCGGATCGTCAAGCAGTCTGATATGCTGGTGGCCGTATATGACCCTGAACTTGCCAGCGGTAGCGCAGAGGACAAGGCTATGGCCTATGCCCTTGCGTTGGGGAAGCCAACCCTGCTGATCCACCCTAATACATGGAAAAAGAAATGGCTGAATGTTGTAAAACGTGAAGGCGAGTAGCATATTCAAAAATTTTATCCATCCTCATACTTTAGAACGATTTACATTTTGCAAAAATGCGGATATAATTATTATGAATTAGTATGAAGCGAAAAACTTATGATGAGGGGCGCGCCCCTCATCCCGTGTGTACACACGGGATGATACCTCTCTGTGACCTGTGGACTTTGCCCGCTGCGGTCAGGCGGGCATGAACAAAATTTTGACCACCATACAAAGGAGGACATACCATGAAAAAACGCTTCGGAAGTCTGCTTCTTATTCTGGCACTGTGCTTTACGCTGCTGCCCACGGCAGTGTTAGCAGCGGACAGCAACAAAACCTCAATCACAACGGTAGATGAACTCCTGCAATTTGCAGCAGCGGTAGACAATGGCGACTATGACGATAAAACAGATGCGGTTGTATCTCTCGATGCGGATTTGGATTTAACAGGTGTTGCGTGGAAACCGATTGGCAGCGTCTTTGACGGCGACGGAAATCTGCTGCACTACTTCAGCGGCAAATTTTACGGAAACGGGCATACGATTTCCAATTTGGATTTTTCCGAGAACTACGGAAAGACAGAATATCCGTCTTTCGGATTTTTCAGTGAGGTTTACGGCGCTGAAATTTCCGGTTTGACAATTCAAGGCAAGCTGGATGTGTCCAATTCAGGGTATGTCTATTTTGGAACGGTAGCGGGTGTTGCAGCAGACAGCAAAATTTCTGACTGCGTTTCGGATGTATCGTTCACGGATACGGATAAATATATTAACGGTACTGTGGCTATGTGCGGATATGCAATAAATAGCACGATTGAGTACTGCCAAAACAAGGGGAATTTTTCAATAACGAAGGATGTCACCTCTTTTCAGATGGGCGGTATCGTAGGTCTTGCTCAAAATAGTACCGTACAGTATTGTGCTAATACAGGCGATATGACCTCTTGGACACCCTGTACCGGCGGAATTGTTGGGCAGTTGTATCAAGACTCAAAGATTATCAATTGTTATTCCACGGGGAAAATGTTTCCTCTTGGCGAAGGAAAAACGGATTTCGGCGGCATTGCAGGCATAGTTGGTGCAGGTACAGAAATCAGACATTGTTATTTCGCTGGTGAAATGGATTTATCTCAATATACTGCCACTCAACCTTATAAGCGTTTAGGCGGTATTGCAGGCGGTGTTTCTTCTGATACACCTGTTTTTAAAAACAATTATTTCATGGAAACTGAAAATGTCCCGGCTTGCTTTAAGTATCAGGATGCTGGAACAGAAAAGACCCTTGACTTTATGAAAACGGAAGATTTCTTTAATGAAATCACTGCTGCTGGTGGCAATTATCGATTTAATTCTAATGGAACGCCCCTTTTGCCTGCACCTAAGTATACAGTTTCTTTTGTCGTAACACCTGCTGAATTGGCGAATGTAGTCATTAAAGTGAATGGTCAGGAAGTAGCAAACCCTGTTGATTTGGAAGCGGGTACTTATGCTGTCGAAGTCAATGCAGATAATTGCGAGGTTTTCAATTCCAATATTACGATTACGGCTGATACAGCAACTCATACGCAGACCATTGCAATGACTTATCGGAAAAGCTCCGGTGGCGACGATAGCGACCCGACTTACGCCATCGAGGTGGGCAAGGACATCCGGAACGGCACAGTGACAGCAAACCGCCGCTACGCCGAGCGTGGTGATACCGTGACAATCACCGTCAAGCCGGACGATGGTTTCAAACTGGATGACCTCACCGTTACCGACAAGAACGGCAATGAATTGAAGTTGACCGACAAGGGCAACGGCAAGTACACTTTCAAAATGCCTGCCGGCAAGGTCACGGTAAGTGCGACCTTTGCGCCGGAGAAAACCGCGGCTGACTATTTTGCCGATGTTCCCGCCAACAGCTATTATGCTGACGCGGTTTTGTGGGCGGCGAAGAACGGCATCACCGGCGGTATTGGCAACGGCCTCTTTGGGCCGAACCAGCCTTGCACCCGCGCACAGATCGTCACCTTCCTGTGGCGTGCTGCCGGTTCTCCCGAACCCAAGGCTATGAGCAGTTTCGCCGATGTGTCCACTGATGCCTATTATGCAAAGGCGGTTGCATGGGCGGTAGAAAACGGTATCACCACAGGAACGGGCGATGGCAAATTCAGTCCTGACGCCACCTGCACCCGTGCCCAGAGCGTGACTTTCCTGTTCCGTGCCATTGGTAAGCTGGTCGATAGCAAGGCAGAGTTCAGCGATGTTCTTACCGATAGCTACTATGCAAACGCTGTGGCATGGGCGGTGGAGAACGGAGTCACAAACGGCATTGGTGATGGCCTGTTCGGGCCGGACAATAGCTGCACCCGCGCACAAATCGTTACTTTCCTTTTCAGAGCCTATCAGGGCAAGTAAGAACCCAAGCGGCAGGGAGTCTCTATTGAGGCTCCCTGCCTTTCTCTGTATATCATGGAGCATGATAGCAATCAACTATGAACACATCTCCATGCGCACATTTCTCAATCCGCAAAATACTCGGGTCTGCCAATCGAGGTGAAGCCGCTTTTCCCCGTCACCACCACATTATTCTCGCTGCTGGCGCAGTGGATGACCATGATATTGCCGCTGCTGTCAAAGCCGCAGACAATACCGACATGGCTGTCGCCTGGATAGAAGACAAGGTCTCCCGGCTGGGCGTCACCCCAAGCAATAGGCGTACAGTAGCTGTGCTGGGCCGTAGCCCCGCCGCCATGTCCGATGACATAGCTGCCGCCGGACTGGTTGTAGAACACCCAATCCACCATTCCCGAACAATCCAGTCCGAAGGGCCGCACGGTGCCGGTGGTGGAGCTCCCCTCGGCAGTAACCTTCATTGGCATTCCCCAACGGCTGTCCCAGCCAATAATCAATGACTTTCCTCCCCAGAAATAATGGACTTTGCCCAAGAGTTGATACGCCGTCAGAACTACTTGCTTGCGATTCTCGCTGAGATCGGCGGGGAGATTTTCTATGATCTTTGCCACCTCGTCGGGACTCAGTTCAATGTCCTGATAACTTCCCGTCAAAGCCATGAACAGTTCCTGATATTTCGGCTGCATGAGTTCCTCTAACAATCTGCGCTGTTCCGTGTTGAATTGGTACTCATCCGCCATTTGCAGGTGCGTTTTTATTGTGACGGTGATATGCAAAATGATCGTATCCGCTTCATCTTTGCCGCCTGGTACTATTTCCGTCCAATAAGTAATGGTGTTCATGTCCCAGAAGATTTCACGAAGGATCTCCATTTTTTCTTCGGTCAGCGTAGCGACCTCATCCGGCGAAGCGTTGTCCGTGGTGGTCCGCACAGCATAAACGGCCAGCACATCCCGCCAGTTGGAGATCATGGCGGCGCTGCCGGCGTTGTCCATATCCAGTTCGTCATGCGGGTTCTCTGTCTTGATCTGTTCGATCCGGGCGGCGAACTCACTGTTCATCATGCTGACAGCATCCGGCATGGTGTGGCCGGTGCCGCTGTCCTCGCCGGAGAAAAATATCCCAAAAGGCGACACGATCAGAAGTCCAATCAGGCAAATCACCAGCACCATGGCTACGGCTGTGCTCCCACCAGCCGCTATTGCCGCAAGTAAGCTCTGGGCAGCGGCAATGATAGCGTGCAGCGCGCGGCCCGCCGCCTGCGCGGTTTTTTTCACCGCGGTTTCTGCCGCTTTTGTCATCTGCTGCCGCTTGGCCATCTGCATGGCCGCTTCTCTGGCAGCGTGTGTTCCGGCCGCAGTCGCATGGACGGTGGATGAGTGCACGGCCTGTTCAGCGGACAGCACAGCAGATTTGCTGCCCTCACGCGCTTTTGGTGCGATCCCCGCAGCGTGATTCGGTGTTTTCGGTTCGGGGAACTGGCGCTTCTTCGGCGGCTGGATGCCGCCGCGCTCTTTGATTCTGCCCCTGCTGGTTGGCTCGAAACCTTCCGAACGCAGCGAATCACCACGCAGATCATCTTGGTGCCGGAACCGACGCTCTGCCCGCCTGCGCTGTGCCTGCTGGCGGGACGCTTTGCGGCCCTGCTCTTGAATGAATGTCTGCTGGCCCTGCCGCTGCGGCTCCGGGGCTGCCGTCATGGCCGTTTTCCGCTGTGTACTGATATAGGCATTCTTCGTCTTAACTGCCTGCTTCATAGCCACCTGCCGTGCCTGCTCCCGCACCGGCGGTGAGGGCGCTCTTGCCCTCGCCGCGTCAGTCTCTCTGGTGCGGATGACAGGCGGCACGTCGCTGTTGGAGCTGGGGGCAGAGGCGTCACCCTGGGGTGACGCGCTCTGCTCCGCATTTTTCTTCTTGCGCTGCTTCAGCAGTTCCTTTTCGGCGCGGTGCAGGCCACTGGCGGCGGTGTCCTCAATGGCGTCGCCGCCATATTCATCCCGCCGCCCCTGCTGGGCGGTATCCCGGAGCTGAGTCCGCAGACGCTCCGAGCCGTCATCCAGCCCCTTGCGCAAAAGTTCCTTTGGCGCGGATACAGCTTTCTCTTTGACACGCTCACTCAGCGCCGGTTTTTCTTTAATTTTCTCCATGGGCTATCACGCAGCCAGATCCGAGGGCTTTGTGGTCATCAAGCGGTAGAGCTTGTTCTTGGGGAAATGATCCACAAAAGGCACGATAGCGCTTCCGCACTTGATAAGCCCCCGGCCGGAGTCCACGTTGGTGATGTAGGAAAGCTGGTTATCTGAGATATTCAGCAGGTGCGCCAGTTCCTCCCGATCTGTGGCCGCCTGATTCAGCATGATGAGGAATTCAGAGTTCGCCAGCATGGTGCGGGCCGTGTGAGACTGGAGCAGGTCTTCGATATTCTGACTGATCCCCGTTCCGCAAGCCTGATACTTTCTCATACGTTTCCAGAGGGTGAACAGGAAATTGGCGCTGTATTCATGCTGAAACAGCAGATAGATCTCGTCGATATAGATCCAGGTATTCCGCTTCAGCCCGCGATTACGGATGATGCGGTTGAAGATGCTGTCCAGCACCACCAGCATCCCCACCGGCAGAAGCTGCTTGCCAAGATCCCGGATATCATAGCAGAGGATACGGGCATTGGTATCCACATTGGTGGGTTTGGCAAAGGTGTTCAAACTACCCTCCGTAAACAATTCGATTGCCAGTGCCACGTCCGCAGCTTCCTTTTCCGGCTGGCGGAGCAGCTCCGCATGAAAGTCCTGCAGGGTCGGGGCCTGCCCCTGATATCCGCCGCGGATGTAGTCCCGATAGACCTGGGCGGTGCAGCGGTCAATGATGGACTTTTCCTTGGCAGACAACTTCCCGGCGCCGATGAGCTGTTCACAAAGCGACAGCAGAAACTCAGATTTCAGCACCACGGGGTTCTCTCCGTCCCCATAGCCCTGCTCCATATCCATGGCGTTGATATGGTTGGGTGAGGTGGCGGAGATGTTGATGACCTGGCCGCCCAACCCTTCTACCAGCGGACGGTACTCGGATTCAGGGTCGATGATGATAATATCATCGTCGGTAGACAATGCCAGTGACACCATCTCCTTCTTGGCACTGAAGGATTTGCCGGAACCGGAAACACCCAGAATGAAGGCGTTGCCATTCAACAGCCGTTTGCGATCCGCTACGATGAGATTTTTACTGATTGCGTTCTGTCCGTAGTACACGCCGCCCCGGTCCCAGATCTCCTGTGCCTTGAAGGGCATGAGCACAGCCAACGCCTCGGTGGTGAGCGTGCGGAGGGCGTCGATGCGGCGCAGGCCCAGCGGCAGCGCCGTCACAAGACCGTCTGCCTGCTGCCAGTTCAGGGTCGTGAGTTGGCAGAGGTGCTTACGGGCAATGGACTGCAGCGTTTCCGTGTCGCTGTCCAGTTCCTCCTTGCTGTCCGCCAAATGCACCAGCGTCACCACCGCGAACATCATCCGCTGGTCGCGGGTAGTGAGATCGTCCAGCATCTCACGGGTCTCCTTGCGCTGCTGTTCCAGGTCATAGTGCACAAATGCTGAAAAATTGTTCTTGCTGTTCTGTATGCGCTGCCAGTTAGTCACGTTGGTCTCCACGCCCAGCAGGCGGTTCTGCATCTCCCGTACCGCTTCGTCCGTGGGCACCGGAATAATGTCGATAGACAGCATGAGGCTGCGGTTCAGGCTGGTGAGCTCGTTGATCATAGCGTCCTTGATGTAGCTGGCATACTCCTTCAGGAACAGCACCCGGCCATACTTACCGCCCATGACAAAGTGGTCTTTCTTAAACTCCATGCTGTCCGGACAGACGGCGTCCTTGAAGGAACGGCCATGCTTCATGCAGTCTGCCAGATCCAACTGGAACTGCGTTTCCTCACCCACGCGGTAGAAATCATGAAGGATGCGGAGGCGCTCCACGGTGTCCAATTCCTCACAGCGGGAGTCCATGTGATTGAGTCGGGAAGTCACATCATTGACTGTGCGGTCAAAAAAAGTACGGGCTTCCTCGATATTTTTCTTATGCGCCGACAGGGTGATATAACGCTCCTGTACCACGCTGTTGGAGGAATCGGTAACCTTATCCAACAGCATGGCGTTATACTCCGCCCGTCCGCCGTCCAGAAAATCTCCGTGAGCAGGAATGAGAATTTCCTGTTCAAAGTTGCGGCGGTTCAGGCGCTTATTGTTGATGGTGATTTTTGTAGTAGAGCCGGTATCCAACGCGTTCAGCAATTCGGAATAGCTGAGAAACATAGCTGTCTTATCCTCTTTGGATGCAATGGCGTAGTTGATATCGCTGAATCGCAGCGTCTTGGAATACTTGCTGCCAAACTGAAAGACCCCATCCGGCCAGAGTCGCCGGATGGGGATGGTGTCCTGTACAGATCTCGGTACCTTGAATTGTTCTTTGTCCTGTTTTAACGTAGTCTGCAGGGTTTTAATCAAGATTCAACGCCTCCTTCACAGATGAGTGTGCCATCAGTTTTGCGTACATATTTTCCGATTTGAAAACAAGCCGTTTGGGGGTGAGAAATTCCGAGCGAAAAAACGCCAATAAAAATTGTTCCAGATTCATGCCGTTATACTGGAAAAAACCGCCCAAGGCAAATGGGAACGCGGCCAGAATGCAGACCCAGCCGATCTCGCCATTCTCCAGCACGGGGCGCAGTCCAAAATAAACGCCTACCGCCACGGCTACCGCCAACAGGGCAAATAAAAACTGCCGCAGTGACAGTCCAAAAAACAAACTTTCCTGATAGTTGCGCACTTCCTTGTTGATGCGTACCTCCAAGGTGTACCACCTCCGTTTCTTCTGGCTTTTCCCGAACAGATACTTGCTTTTCCTGTCCGGCTATGCTACCATGCCACAAACTTGATAAGGAGGGCATATCACATGATGTTGTTAGTAATTGGCGCAGGACTTGGCGTCCTGGCGATTCTGTTTCGCCTGGCAGCTCTGACCCGATTGACACTCCCGCTGCTATATACCCTGTCGATGCTGACGGTGTTTCACAGCTGGTATCAGGCCAACGCCGCAATGGCAGACGATATTCTATTCGCACTGGTCGGTCTGGTGATCCTGTCCTGGCTGTTCTCTCTGGGCAAGTGTGTCTGGAGCTTCATTCGGGAACAGAGCGAAGATGGCGCCGCCGTCGAGTATTTTGCTTACCGGGTTCGCAAGGCAAGAGAGAACGGCGAAGACACCGTCAGCACCGAGGGGCTGTGGCGCTGATTTAGCCAAGGCCCATCAGTTCCCGGATGATCCGGTCACTCATCTTGATGGCGCCCACCAGCACCAGCATATTGAAAATCAGTTCACCTACATAGTTCCACACGATGGTGGCTGCCGCCAGCGTATCGTCCGCAATGGCAGGCGGTGAAGACGCAAACGCCGAAAAAATCACACAAGCCAATACGATGACACAGCCCTCCAGACAGATGGCGGCATAGCTTTTCAAAAAGGCTATGCCGATACTGCTGGAGGGCTGGCCCGCAAAGCTGGCCAGCGGCACAGGTGCGATGGCCGTTGCGATATAGAGCTTAAAAAAGCGGCTATACACCGTTAGGATCATCACGAGGGACAGAACCCAGATAAAAAGGGAACCCAACAGCGTCACCGCCCATAAGGGGATAGAATCGATAAAGCCCACATCCTCGATGATACTCGTCATCTCATCCGGCAGTGCGGTGGCTGACATTGCACTCAGTCCGGACGAGTCGATGATCGTTGTCACCATACCTTGGGCTACCCGGAAGGCCCCTGTCATCAGTTCCATGCCCCAGGTCACTGCCGCCTGCGCCAGCACAAAGCGGATGAAGCACTTGAACGCCAGTTCCGGCTTCTTCATCTCTGTGAAGTTCCATTTGAGAACACAAAGCAAATACCCTCATATCTGAAGATACAAGGGTATGCTTAACAGTCATGGGTTTAGGTACTTCTTCATCTCTGCCTTTATCTTTTCTCTGGCGGCAGTTACAGCACGACCTACGGATTGTTGGCTGCAATGCTCGATTTTCCCGATCTCCTTATAAGTCATCTCATACTCATAGTGGAGCAGGAAACGCCGCCTTTGCATTTCTGGCAGGTTGCTAATAATCTTCTGGAGCAGTTCTGCCCGTTCTTCCTCAAGAACAACCTCCTCAATGCTTTTAGGCTGTTTTACTGCCCGCCAGTTCAAAGTCTCCTCCATAATCTCCGAAAACTCTCTGTGGCGGTAATCCCATCCCTCAATTTTCCGTTCGTCAAGTTCCAGTCTCCGAAACGCCATATAGAAGTCATAGGATACGCACAGCTTTTGGATTTTTCCCTGCCCGTCACGAAAACTGATATGATAGCTTGTTCCTGCCTCTGTCACTACTTCCCGAAGCCAGTATGACCGTTTAGGTATCGCCATTACCTTGTCCTCCTGCTAAAAAATGGGTGAGAGGGGTTGTCCTCTCACCCAGTAGCCCGCAGGGCACAGCAGAGCTTTAGATACTATAAGAGTTTTCTCAGCTTTTTCCGCAGATGGTCTACCCTTGCATAGACAGCGCCCGCCGATAAATCAACCATCGGCGCAATCTCCTTTAGGGAATATCCCTGCATTTTCAGCAGGACAATTTGCAGGGTACGCTTGTCCACCGTAAGCAATGCACGGTACAGAGTTTCGTCCTCGATTTCATTCAGCATATCCCAGACTGTGTTGACCTCCATAGGCGGCTCCTGCATGGCAGTTTCCGCTATGTATTCCCCAACATCATTCAGGCGTGTATAAAACCGTCTGTCGGAATTAAATTCTTCTCTGTCAAAAGTGCGGATTTCCTCAATCGTTTCTTCATCGACGCCGCACTCCCGTAAAATCTTTTCTTCTTTCTCTTTCCAGAGCCGCCATCTGCGCTCTGCCTTTCCGTGGTTGTATGCCACTGTTCTTTACCTCCAATCTGAATTTTTTTGAAAATCCAGATTGGCAGGCGGGGAACGGCACCCAACGCCAGAAGCAGGCTTATCCTGTCTCTTGACAAAAAGCGACAAAAGAAAAACCGCAAAGGCTGTCAGACCATTGCGGCTATGAGAAGTAAAAGCTCTTTTATGTAGATATTTGACATCTGCTTTTAGCGCACAAAAGAGCCATATCAGAACAAGGATTTTTTTAACAGGTTATCCTCGTTTCTGTCTGGTAATATGTAGGACGCCGCACGGATCAGCGGCAGAATGGCAAATGACGAAAGGCGCAAAAAAATCCCTCCAAACTCAAAACGGGTTTAGAGGGGGTTAGAATTATTTAGGCATCATAGAGCAACCCGCCAAAACGCCGTTTTTTTATGGCGAGTTTTTACAGTATAGCCTTTATCTATTGTTAAATTAAAAGCACCTACGGTTGTTCCACAATATCTGTTTTCAGTAATGTGTATAATAATTCAGAATAAGCGGTTAGTGTTTCTTCTACTCTTTGAGGAAATGCTTGATTGATAAAGTTTAAATCATCATTCTGCGTATGAGTTATAACACCATATTCTTTTGTTTCTTCTGGATAGCCATTTTCCCAATTATTAGATTCAAAATAGATATATGGTATCCCTATATCACTGAATGGAGTAAAATCACTCCTTTTCTGTCCAGTTGGGAAAGGATAATCGAGATTCCCTTGTGGCGGCAACTGTATTTCCAAATTAAGTTTTTGAACAAGTCCGTAAGCATGTTCTACCGCCCATGTCTCTTGAACAATTCCATCTGAATCAATATTGCCTCCATAGAGATATGCAATATCCCCACTTGCAACACAATCAATATTAACCATGAATAAAATGTTATCTTTTTCTTTCTGTGACAGGCTATCTACATATGCACGAGAACCATACATCCCAATTTCTTCAGCCCCAAAAAATACATATCGTATTGTATAAGGCGATCTTGTATTCACCATACGGAGTGCATTTTCTAATACTACGGATATACCTGAACCATTGTCAATAACTCCATGTGTACTTGCGCTATCATAATGAGCGCCAACTATAATCATTTTTTCGCTTTCACCACTTTTTGTAACTTCAATATTATTACTTTCATCACTTAATGCACCGCCATTAAATGTTTCATTGTTTTCGACCGCCTCAAGAGGGGCGGAATTTTCGCCAATTTCAAAATTCTGAATTTCTATGTTATTCTCAGTATATCCCCCTTCAAGAAGTGCGTTCAAAATGAGAGCTGCTGTTTCTTTCTCTTTTTCAGAACCGGCGATCCGTCCTGGTAAATTATTTTGGATGTATTCAAGGAACTTATAAGCAATGGTTCCGTAATTTTTATTATCTATGTCAAGATTGGTCAAACCTGCATTTTCAAGTCGATATTGTTCCTCTTGAGCATATTTCATCAATTCCTTATTGTTACATCCCGTTAGACTTAAAGACATAATTATCAATAATAAAAATGCCACTCTAATTTTTTTCATATTGAATCTCCTCATTACTCTACTGTAAGTGTAAAACGATATGCGTTTTCCAAAAAAGTAAATTCATTGCTACTTTCTGGACTTGGAACAAGCAAGGAACAGATTTCATATTTTCCTTTTGTTTCTGGAGCTTTAAGCGTAATTATTCCAAAAGATGTATGACCTTCTTCAGTTTCTATCATCAAAGATCTTTCCCCGTTGATATTCGCTTGCTGATAATCAATGGTGACAAGCATAAGCTGCTGATGTGCATCGCCTATCTGACCAATTCTGTATGCAAGTTTAAAAGATTCCCCCGGTGCAGCTTTGACTTCTGATGGCGGAAGTTTTATACCGTCAGAAGTAGATAAATAGTCTGTGTTTAATACGAAACCCGGAAAATCATAGTTTATAAGTTCAGTAGAACTATCTTGTGGTACATTCAAACTAATTGCGGAATCTTCACGATTTTTCAAATAATAATCATACGATAATGTATGTTGTGTCGTTTCATATTTGGTATCACTCTCATGCAAATTCGTTCCCAAAAATAAAGAGACTAATAGCTTATAGTTTTTATCTGGATCTATTTCACCTTTTAGTTTAAATGGTATTGTGATATTGTCCTTATCTTCAAGCAGAATTTGGTCATTATCATAACTGCTATTTAACATTTCAATAGAGACTCTTTCATAATTCAAATAACATGCTAATTTAACGTATCTTTCTTGACCAGAGTTTTGGATGGATGCATAAAATACCGTATCCGATGTTATATTTTCGAAGATACCGGTCGTTTCTTGTCCTTTGGTATCCTCCGTGTAGACGTTAAAATACACTCCATCATCAATCATATGCCATTCTTCTGGCTCTGCTTCTTTATTAGATTTTCCATGAAAATACAATAGAAGTAGAGTTAATGTAACAACCATAATTATAATGAGGATAGATACCCAAAAAATCTTTTTTCTCCAAACACGCATACAGTAATGCCTCCTAACCAATAAAGTTCTTTAAAATCATTATTCCAAAATGAGAAAAGAAAAGAAAGAATATTAAGGTTTACATCGGCTTTTTCGATGTAAATACTTGTTTACATCGCTTTCGCACGCATTTTTCAGACGTTCTTGCTATCAAAATGGTGCCGTTACAGAAAAAAGAGACATTTTCACAACAGCGAAAATGTCTCTTTATGTAAACTCATATTAAAAAATAACGGTTGTTGTTTTTGGTATACCACAATAGATAAAATAAGCAAGAAAGCATGTAAAAAAGACATTAAACAACAGCAGTATCTTTTCCTTAGTACTTAATTGAAATATTGTTTTTCGTTTCTTTATCACAATGAAGAGAAAGAAAAAAGGAATAAGAAATAGCAATGAGTCCATTTCTTGTTTTTCTTTTTCAATTTCAACTAATTCTTCTTGCTTCTCCGAGATTGTTGATTCAGATTCTCCGTTTAAAACTTCACTTGAACTAAATCCATATAACTCACAGATTTTTTGAAAATTATCTAAGTCCGGCAAGCATACATTGTTTTCCCATTTGGAAATTGTCTGTCTTGATACCAATAGTTTCTCTGCCACTTCAATTTGTGATAGCTTCTTTTCTATTCTGGCAGCCTTTAGTTTTTCACCAAGAGTATTCAAAATTACACCTCATATCTTCGCAATACCACATTCAATAGAGTGTAGTAATGACAGTTGTTATAGTTAGGATAAACGATTTCTACGATCTGCAAGTTTTTAAAATATGTTTTCAATTTTTTTCGTAAAGCTCGTTTAACTTAAAATTATATCATGAGGTTTCTTCATTTTCAATTTCTAAAATTTTAATTTTGGGTGAGCAGAAAATACGGTAAAAATTACCTTTTATGCAAATATGATTTCTCTCTCCACAATCTCCCTTGCACAAGCCCGTATGTTATTCATTCTCTGCACCCATTCTAAGGCGTTTTCAGCCTTTAGCTGCTCCGTGATACCCTGCGCCCGTTTCATCTGTTCTGTAAGTCTTTCCATGCGCTCCTGCGCCTGCCTGTCGATGTCGGCAAGGTAAGCGTTCAGCCTGCCGCTTGTGAGCAGGGTTATGTAGGTGGCTCTGCGGTATTCTTTCAGATACCGCAAGTGCCTCTGCCCCCATACGCCTATGGGCTGTTCTTTCTCGGCGGGTAAGGACAGGCAGGGAAGAAGATAATCCCCCTGCTGTTCGTAAGCGCCGCCCAACTGTTCAAAGATTGATTTTGCCATTGTCATTTCCTCCGTTACCGTATTTTTATCTTTTTCGCCTTTGCGTACATGACCTTTATCAGCAGCTCGTCCACACAGTCCGTATATCTTCCCGCCGCAAGTAACTTGTTGCGGAAGTCAATCAGGGCGTGGAGAACAAGCTGCCTTTCTTCCTCGCTAAGATACAAGTGATATTTTCCCATAGCCTTTCCTTTCTTTGAGAGGGCAGGCGTTTTTCCTGCAAGGGTGTTTCAGCACCTTTGCGGGAAATACCCGTTCCCCTATGTAGCCGCCGAAGCAGTAACAGATTTTAATCATCTGTTCTGCCCCGGCATTGGTTTCCGTGCGGTCATAGACCTCAATCCTCTCCACAAGGAGATTGAGGTTTTCCGCAGTCAACTCCTGTATCCCCACATACTGCGCCATCAGCTCCGCCCATCTGACAGCGTTCTGCTGATTGTCCTTAACCTCCTGCATGGCGGTTTCTAACGCCTGTATCTGTCCTAAAAGCTGTTCCTGCTCGGTCTGGTACTTATCCATCAGACGGTTAAAATTGTCATGGGAGATACGCCCCGATACGCTGTCCTCATACAGACGGTCAAACAGCCTTGTCACTTCCTCATACCGTTTCTTTGCCGCTTTCAGCCTGTCGGCGTTGTTTTTCCCCTTGCTCCCGTCCGCTCTGGCGTTCATCTTCACTGCCAGAGCCACCGCTTTCTCCCTGTCCTCATAGGCAAGGCGGGCGTGGTACTGAATATCCGCAAGCACCGCCTTGTATAAATCCTCATAGAAAATACGGTGGTCTGTGCAGGCTTTGGTGTTGTGAGCGTAAGTGGTACATATATAGATACGGTGTTTTTCCCTGCCCCAAAAGCGTAATCCTAACGCCTTTCCGCAAGTGCCGCACTTCACAAGCCCCGCAAAGGGAGAGACAAAGTTATCGGCGGTATCCCGCCTGCGGCTCAAAATCTTCTCGTTTGCCCCGTCAAAAACCTCCTGCGTCACAAGCGGCTCATGGGTGTTCTCCACGGTAATCCAGTCCTCTTTTGGTACTTTCTTTGAGGCGTTGACCTTGAAGATACTCTCGGTCTTGCACATCACGCAATGCCCCAGATAAAGGGGGTTGGAGATGATATTGCGTATGACAGTGTGCGACCATTCATACTTGTTCTCTGGATTTTCAAACCGTTTGGAGTAGTCCTTTTCGCCCCGGCTGTGCAGCCACCATGACGGGCAGGGTACTTGTTCCTCACGGAACACAGCAGCGATTTTGTGCGTTCCCATGCCTGCGTTGGCAAGCTCGAAGATCCGTTTCACAATCCACGCTGTTTCCTCGTCCACGATCAGCCTGTTGTGGTTATCGGGGGATTTGCGGTAGCCGATGGGGTTAAAGGAAGAACGGTACAGCCCCGCCTTTGCCCTCGCTCGTATTGAGGAACGGATTTTGCGGGAATTATCCCGGCTGTAAAACTCGTTCATCACATTTTTCAGAGCCGCTATATCGTTGTTCTTGTTGGCGGTGTCCACACCGTCATTGACTGCGATATACCGTACATTCTTCATCGGGAAGTAAATCTCCGTGAAGTGTCCGACCTTCAGATGGTCACGCCCCAGACGGGATAAGTCTTTCGTAATGACCACATCAATCTTGCCCGCCTCGATGTCATCAAGCATACGGTTAAAGCTCGGACGGTCAAAATTCAAGCCGCTATACCCATCGTCCACATAGATTTCCACCACCAGAAAGCCTTGTTCCTTTGCGTACTGCGTCAGCATGGCTTTCTGCGTTTTGATACTCTCGCTGTCGCCCTGCAGCATATCGTCCTTTGATAAGCGGCAGTACAGAGCCGCCCTTAACATTGCCATTCAGCTCGCCTCCTTTGTATCTGTACTGCCCTCATTATATTGCGGAAGTTTGATTATCTCAAAGGTGCGGGGAGAGGATTTCCCCCTCCGCACCTCGTTTACAAGCAGGGAAATAAACAATTCCCGCATATCTGCGCCGCCCGTGTAAGCCGCCTGCACGATGATTTTCGGGCGCACCGCTGTCTTTGCCATAGGCATACCTCCCTTCAAAATCTCACTGTTTCAGTTCCTTTTTCAGAGCCGCAAGGAGTTTCTCCGCCTCCGCCTTTGTCAGCGTAATGCCCTTGCCGCATTTCTCACGGGCAGGGGAAAAGCTGCGGATGTCGTACTTCGGCTCATTCCCGTTCCACGCAATCAGGTTGATTTCCTTTGTATAGCCGCTGTCCCCCGTGGAGAGGGCAGCGATTTCCTTTACGATTTCATACTGGATTTCTTTCATCAATGACCTGTCCTTTCTGTCTGTTATCCGCCGAGAAAAGAAGATTATCGGCTGTCACGGTTTCGTTTTCTCTGCAATTCACGCTCTAATAAGCGGAGAATAAAATCCTCCATCTGCTTTGGCGTTGTGCCTCTGGGGAAATATTTCCGCAGTTTGTCCATACCGATTTTCACGGTTTCCCTCTGGTTTGCCTTTTCCTCAGTCATAATCGCAAAGATGGTATCCATATCAAGCCGCCCCATCTGGCTCAGCTTTTTCATACGCTGCGCCTGCGAAAGAGAGGGGGTAGCGTCCTCGCTCTCCATCGTGATCCGCAGGTTTTCCTGCTCGTCCTTTGTTAAAAAGGACAGTTCCACCGCAGGGGTAAGGGCAATCTGCCCCTCGTCCACCATCTGCAAAATCGGCGGGATTAACTCGGTCAGGCGGATATATCGCTGTACCTGTGTGCGGCTGTCTACCGATTGCTTTGCCACTGTCTCCACGGAAGTCAACTTCTGCCCAACTTGGTCAGAAGTTAAATCCGTGCGGTATCCCTGCCTTTTCATCGCCTCCAACTTCATCTTGTAGGCAAAAGCCCGTTCGCTTGGCAGGATATTTTCCCTCTGGATATTGCTGTCCACAAGGGTAATGATCGCCCGGTCACGGTCTAAGGGCAAAACAAAAGCAGGGATGGTCTCTATCCCTGCAAGCTGTGAGGCACGGACACGCCGCTGCCCTGCGATGACTTCGTACCCGTTCCCGTCCTCTTTCGGGCGGGTTATGATGGGCGTTACCACACCAAACTCCTTGATACTCTCAGAGAGTTCCATCAGCAGTTCGTCCTCCACCAGATGGAACGGGTTATCGGGGAACGGGTGTAAATCCGCAATCTTCAATACGGTAAAATCCTGTTTTTTCAATGGCTTTCCTACCTTTCTCTTGACCTGTTTCTATTCGATTTCTGCAATTCTTCCAACACTTCGGGCGGGATTTTCCTCAGCAGGCGTTCCAACTGCTGATTGGTGCGCTGCAGCTCAAATATCTTCTGGTTGGCTTTCTGCACCTTTAATTCCTCTGCGTATTTCTCGTCACGCAGCCGCCCCGCATAGTCGCTTTCCTGCCCGATTTTCTTTTTGAGGCTGTCGATATAGGCGCTCTGTTTCCCGATTTCCCGTGAAAACTTTTCCGCCTCCGGCAGCCATGCGGAGAGCAGGGAGAGCGCCTTATCCCGTTTCTTCCCTGCGTTAAAGGCGTTAATATCGGACAGCGCCGCCACGATTTCCTCATACTGTTTATCCAGCCTGCCGCCTAACTTAAAGAGCCATGTGGGGATATGCTTTCGCCCCGTAATCATCGAGGACTGCCCCCGTTCCAACTCATTCCACCGTGCGGACATACGCTCATGGTAGGCGGTCTGCCACTGGGATAAAGACTTCTGGTTGCCTAAAAAGTATTTGGCAGACAGCTTTCCCTCTGGCGTGATCGGCACAAAGCAAAGGTGCATATGGGGTGTTTTCTCGTCCATATGCACCACAGCAGAGAGGATATTTTTCTTTCCCACACGCTCCGCTATAAAGTCCAAAGCCATAGCAAAGTAGGCTTTCTGTTCCTCCGGCGGTAAACTGTTCATAAATTCAGGAGAGGCGGTAATGATGGTTTCCACCATCATCACGCTGTCTTTGCGCACCTTGCAGCCTGCCGCCTGCACCATGCGGTTGATCTCTTTTTTGTAGGTGTGGCGTGGCGGCGGCACAAGATGATAGTTGTGCTTGGAGCATTCCAGATCAATATCGGGATTGCTCTTGTACGTCTCTTTCTTCCGTTCGTTGTGGCGTTCACAGGCAGCCACAGAGCCTGCCTTGCGTTTCTGGAAACGCAGGATTGCGTAAGGCATAATCGTTTTACTCCTTTCTTTTTTCGGCGGGTGTTCTTTGGGCGGTGACGGTGGTGACAGTGATGACGGTGGTTTTGGGATGCCCCCTAAACCTGTGCGGCACTGTCACCGGCGCCGCCTTTTCCCGCAGCCGCAGGCGGCGGGGAGCAGGGCGCAAGCCCTGCATAAAGGGAGTCCAGAGGGAAAGTCTGGCACACGATCTTGCCTGCAAGGTGTAGTGTGTTACACCCTGCAAAAGCGGGCTGTAAAAACCGGGGCGGTTTTTTCAGCCGCAGGGGTGGCTTTACGAGCCGCAAGAGGCGAGAAAAGTCCACGCCTGCACGGAGCGTTTGCGGGGTGTTCTCCCGCAGGGTGGCAGGGCGCATATCTTCTAAAAAGCATTGTCATCGCCGCCACGCCTGCCGCCCGTAGGGCAAGAGCGTCGGACTTCACTTTGCTGTGGTGTCAGTGACAGGCGCAGGGGGTATCCCGACATCGCCGTCACCACCGTCATCACTGTCACCCGCCTGCTTTGTGAGCGCAATCAGCCTGCCCTCTTTCTTCCTGCGGTACGCATAGCCGATATGGTTGTCCGCTAAAAAGGTCGTGCGGTATTCGTTGAGCCACTTGGTAATGACCGTGGGCGGGGTGTCCGTTTCCGCCATCGCCGCCAGAAGCTCCGTGGCTGTGCCGCACCAGTTCCCTTTGTCCCGCATAAACTCTACGAGCCGAAAAAGGACAGGCGGTATGCTTTCCCTCGCAAGCTGCTCCTGACCTTTTCGCTCCACCATCTCCCAACTGCACTCCCTGAAACGCAGGACAAACTCCTGATACTCAATATCCCTGCCGACACAGTAGAGCCTTGCGGTATCGGACGCACGGGTTTCCTTTTCCAGTACAAAGGTGGCGTCTGCGCTCCCCGTCAGCCCTGTTGTCCCCGATACCTTGTTGAACACATCGCTGTCGTTCTGTTTGCGGATATGGTGGACAACGATGACCGCAAGGGAATGCCGGTCGGCAAACTCCTTAATCTGGGAAATATCCCCGTAATCACTGGCATAGGCATTGTCCTTTGAGGCGGTGCGTACTTTCTGCAAGGTGTCGATCACAATGAGCCTGCTGTCGGGGTACTCCTTCAGATAGTCCTCCAACTGCACGATCAGCCCGTCCGTAAGCTTGCAGCTCGCCACAGCGAAGTGCAGGCGGCTGTCCGCCTCGTCCGTCAATCGGAAAAGCCTGTCCTGTATGCGGAAAAAGGTATCCTCAAGACACAGGTACAGCACATCGCCCGCCCGTGTCTCCATCTCCCAGAATGGCAGTCCCGCCGACACGCATAAGCAGAGTTTCAGCATGAGCCAGCTTTTGCCGATTTTCTGTGAGCCGCAGAACAGTATCAGCCCCGTGGGGATAAGACCGTCCACCACAAAGCGGGGCTTGTCAAGCGGCTGATAGAGCAGGGTGTCTGCGTCCACCATGTTCAGCTTTTGCATGGGTATCCTCCTTCCGCTTTCGTCTGGTTTTGGCATACTTGTCCATAGGCAATAGACCTCCTTAAAATTTTTATATCCCTGCCGCAAGGACGGGGATATGTAAGCACAGCCATTCCATACGGTTCCACGCTTTCCCAAAGCGGCGTTGTCACTGTCAATGCTGTGCATGAATTAAGCAATGGGCAGGCTCATATCATCGCCTGCTGTCCGTTGCGGCAGGTATCCCTCTGGCGGCTGCTGTGAAGTTTTCAAGGTACAGACGGGCAGACCTGCCCCTACCTTACAGCCCGTGCGGATAGCCGATTTTGGACACTGTGTTCTGATTTTTTGAAAAAGAAAAGCACCTGCATATATCCGTCCGTTTCTCGGATAGTTGCAAGTGCTTATCATCAGATAAATCCGTATTCAGTTGTATATGTTCTCTAACAGAAGTTCACATCCGCAAAGCTGCCGCAGGTTTTTACAATCCCCATGACAAAAAACAGCACCAACAGCGCATATCCGACCGCCTTCAGCCCATCGTTGATGTTGACGATGACGGCCCAAATACCGCCGCCCTTAAAGGACTCCGGCGATGTGGTGATGAGCTGCCAGATCTCTGAGAGCCGTTCGTTCCACATCTCCAGTGCGGAGTTCAGATTGTCTACGATCCAGTTTCCACTTCCCATTCAAAATCACCTCCTTGATTATTGGCGTCGGGTAGGATATACTTAGGTCAGCCCCAAAGCGGGGGCATTGTGTAGGAATAGAAGCCGTCAGGCAGCTTCGGCGTCCATATGGGGCAATCGTCGATAGTTGTTATGGGGGTGTTGCCTATGGTTATTCAATTTTTGACTACAGCTTCGGATGTTGTGAGTGCGCTGTCATGTGTCCTTTTTGTATCATTAAAGTGCCTGACTTTCCTTTCTGCTTCTGCCGCCCCTTTAAATGCTACGCTGTGGACCTTGCGGTCCACAGCGTTTTTTCTTATGCTTAGCCAGTGATCAGGTTGAGGATCTCCTTGGTAAAGGTGATCACAATGCCGCCTGCAACGGTGAGCATGCCGTTGGCGCGCTGGGATGGATCATGGCTCTTGAGAGACAGGCCCACCTGCAGGATGCCAAAGCCCAGCAGGATAAGGCCAATGGCGCGGATGAGAGAGAAAATAAACTCACTCAGATTGTTGACCACCGTCAGCGGGTCGTCCGCAGCCAGCGCGGGAACTGCGGTGACCATCATCACCATGGCTGTACAGGCAAGGATGGCGTAGATGCGCTTTACCTTTCGTTCAAAGTTGTTGGTTTTCAGATCATGTTTCATTATGCAGCAATCTCCTTTTCATCGTTTTGATCAAATCGGAACAGCGGTTCTCCCGGCAGGGTCGGTGTCGCTGTCCCGTGGTGGTGGATATAGGGCGGCGCGCCGCCGTCCATAGTGTAGCGGATGGCAGGATGCTCCATGAGCTCGTATTTCAGATCCAGCACCGGTCTGGCCCCGCGGATGAACAGGATGCAGTACCGGTTGTCCAGCATCCGTACCTCATCCGGGGTCAGCAGTTCCCGCCCACTGATCTGGAAGTTGGTGGAGTAAGACCCGGACCGCCCTTTGGTCTGCCCGTGGGTCTTGGTGTCGATGGTGGACTTGCCCAGGGCCTCCGAAATGTACTTGTGGGTGCTTGCCTCGTTGCCGCCGAGATAGAGCAGCGTGTCCGAGTTGCCGGGGATGGTTTCCCACGAATCCTTGTACAGTTCCTTGATCTGCGCCATGTTCTGGATGATGGTGCTGCACGAAATATTTCGGGAGCGCATGGTTGCCAATTCCCGCGGAAGACCGGGCAGATTGACCGATGGAGCCTCGTCCAAAATAAAGTGGACATGGCATGGCAGCGCCCCATGGTGGATCTGGTCGGCGCAGTAGTACAGCGCTTGGAATATCTGGGAATACAGCAGGCTAACGAGGAAATTGAAGGTCGTGTCATTATCCGGGATCACGGCATAGAGGGCGCATTTTTTCTCTCCCAGGGTATACAAGTCCATGTCATCATGGTCCGTGATCGCCTTGATCTGCGGCAGGTTGAAGGGAGCCAGCCGCACGGCGGCGCTTACCAAAATACTTTTCGCTGTCTTGCCCGCCGCCTGCTTGAATACCTTATACTGCCGCAGGGCCACACTTTCCGGATGCTCATGTTCCATCGCCTTAAACAGCAGATCCAACGGTGAGATGTAATCGTCATCATCCTCCCGGACTTCAGCGTATTCCAGCACGCGCATGACCATGGAAAAGTTCTGTTCATACGCCGGTGCTTCCTGGTGTAGCATGAGGATAATGGCTTGGAGCAGAGCTGTTTCTGACTTCGTCCAGAACGGGTCGGACTCATGACTGCCTTTGGGCGTGGTCGCCTGGATCAGCGTATTCACCAGCTTCAGAGCATCTTTCTCGTCCCGCAGATAGCAGAAGGGGTTATAGCCGTCAGACTGTTCCAAATTCACGAGATTCAGCACGCGGACGTCATAGCCCTTCTTTTTCAGGTATCCGCCTGTGTCGGTCAGGACTTCCATTTTCGGGTCCGTAATCACATAATTGGTATTGGCCTCTAAAATGTTTGGCTTCACATAGCCGCGGGTCTTGGCCGCGCCGCTGCCGCCGATGACCAGCACATTCAAGGATCGCCGGTGCTTATGGGTATCCAATCCCAGCCGCACATGACGGGTCAGGATCTTATTCTGCTTTTGACAAAATTGCGCGTTGACCTGCCTGGGGGAGCCCCACATGGCGGAGCCGTGTTCCTCGCCGTCCCGCGTCCTGCCGCTCTCTGCGTCATAGATGCACAGCCCCATAATGTAAACGCCGGTACAAATCAGGATGGTCAACAGACTCTTGTCCGTCCATTGGATCTGGAATGGATGCTCCAGTGCGGCGGTCAGGTTGGAGAACAGATCCGGCAAACCGCCGCCAAGGGATTGTGCAATGAGCAGCGCCGCCCAGATCACAGGGAAATAAAAGAACAGCCGGTACAGTATCCCGCCTGCTCTGTCAGTACGATTCAAGCGCATCACCTCCTGCGGAAATTGAAAAGGGCGGCCCCAACAGCGATCGAGTTGCTGTTGGAGCTGCCTTGGATTTGATGCCCGTTATTTTGCTTTTCCGGTTTTGCTTTTTTGCCGATCCTTCGTTCTGGCCGGGGCAGGCTTCTGCTGCTGGTCCAGCTGCGTCTTGTAGCCCTTCAGACGTTCCAGCACGGAGGGGCGTTCCTCACTCGTCATCCGGCTCCCGTCTTTGGACGAGGTCGAGCTGGGCGCGGTAGCGGGCAAGTCTTGTCCCGACCGAGATCCTTTTTTTGGCTCCACCTCCTGACGCTGGCCCACAGGCGGTGTCACAGGGGTGTCCTCTTGGGGGCGCCGATCCTGCTCGACTTGGGTTGCAGCCTGCCGTTCACGGGCTTCTCTGGCCTTGGACGGGGCTTGCTCCCGTGGAGGCTGCTGTGCCTGCTCTGGCCGACCGAGGTAATGGATGCGCTCGAAGATCATATTTGCTCTGTCGATCTCCGTTACCGGCATGATGACATCCACCACCTTGCCGTGACCGTCCGTATCCCGAATGGCAGAAAATAGGATCTTCTGTTTTCCAGCCTTCTTTTTGAATGCCTGATACTGCTCCGGAGACATGGCGAACCGGCGCACGTCGCGGGTCTCTTTCAACATCTTCACGAGGTTGACTTTGCCGGAGATCGTCTTATGGTTCTTTGCCAGTGCCAGCGTCAGCGCCAGCATATTTTTAAGGCCGGAACCGCTCAGCCGGACAGCTACCTCACTGCCAGCGAGCATCATGCGCACCAATTGGTCCGCCGCTTCACCGCCGCCTATATTCAAGTTCTCGCACCTCCTTCTGGTGTTCTTCTGTTCTTTGAATGTCCTGTTCCATGACAGGCACTTGGTTTTGTATCTCATGGCAGAGCTTCAGCTTTTGCCGCTCCGCGCGGATCTCGCGGTTCAGCTCCGCCAACTGTTCATAGATTTCCGCCTTTTCTTCCGTCAGCCGTTTCCTGGGAACACCGCTGCTCTCCAGCAGCGCCACCGCTTCCATGTACCGTTCAAATTCCGCCTCCATGCCGGTCAGGCCTTCTTCATAGAGCGCTTTGCTGGGAGCCAACGCTTCCACATCCGCCAAAGCCGTATACAGTTTTTGCCGTTTCTTTTTCCGCACATTGAGGATGGTACGCCGCTTGATGAGTTTGGCCAGCGATTCCTCTGTGCGGGTCTGGAAGGCATCCATATCCGCCTGGGTGACGATCTCATTTTCCCGCAGAAAGTCAAACTGTGTGCGGTATTGCTCAAATCGCATGACCTCCTGCCTAAGATGAGGCGTCATGCGGGGCGGGTACTGCCGCTGCCCGATCTTACCCAGCAAATAGAGATAATGCACATAGAGGGCAAGGAAGCCGGTGTATTTCGGATGCGCCAGGTATGGCCGATACTTAGGCCGTGAGAGCACAGCGGGACGGCTGCCTGCTTCAATTTCCGCAAGATTTCCTTGAATAGCAGCACGGATGCCATCCTCAGTGAACAGCGTGTTGCGTCTGCCGGGATACTGGAATCTCTCCTGTCCCCGCAGACGAAACCCCAGCCGATCACCGTGGTGGATCTCATATCCCATGTGTTCCATGAGCAGGAAGAAGTGTCCGAGATCGTTGGCGTCCTGGATAGCCGCCCGCAGATCTGCTTCCAGCATGGAGCGAAAGGTCGGCTGGCCCTTAGACCGCCGCAGCCACTCCACATAGCTGATGGCTTTGGCAGACTCTCCTGCCATGATAACGGACAGGCCATGCTCCCGGCAGAGCCGGTCTGAGATGCCGCGGATCTGCTGATAGTAGCTTTGCGCGTTACTGTGGTATTTTTCGCCGGTAAATTGATTGACGGAATTGAATACGATATGGGCGTGGATGTGTTCCCGATCCGTGTGGACGCCGATGATAGCCTGATACCCCAGCAGGTGTTCCCGCGCAAATCCCCGTGCGATCTCCAGCGCCAGTTCCGGTGACAGCTCACCGGGGCGAAAGGATTGGATGACATGGTAAAGCTGCACTCCGTCCGTCTTATTCCAACGCTGCTTGACCGCAGCCATGGCATGGCAAGCTGTTGACGTGAGACAGCCCTGTGCCGCCGTGAGGATCTGTTCTTCCGTCTTATCCCCGTTGAGAACATACGCAATGGCCTGGGATAGTCCGCCGCGGCGGGCGAGTATCTTTGTGACCGCCACTATTGCTCCGCCACCTTCGCCATTTTCTGTTCAATGGCTTTCATCAAAAACAGCAGCTCTCTCATATCATCTTTCGTCGCAAAACCGGCGTTGGCCTTTCGGGCGATCTGGTTGATATTCGTACCGATGCGGTTGATCTCCGCATATAAGTCATGCAGTTCTTTGGGTGGACGCTGGCGGATCGTCACGCCGGAAATGAGCTGCCGCAGCACAGCGCTGACCGGCAGGCCGGAAATGGTGCAGAGTTGCTGGAGCCTCTCACGCTCCACTTCGGTGAGCCGCACGGACACCATGTGTTCTTTGTTCGTTCGCTCACGCTCCTTTCCGCGGTCTTTGCCGCAAAACTTTCCGCCCGCAGGCGGCATTGGGGACTGGGGCGAGCCCCAGCAAGCGCGTTTGTCATACAAACGCTATGCTTGCGCCAGCGCCGCCCACGGCGGCGTTGGCTTTCGCCCCATGCGCGGGGCTTTGTTTTTAAGCGGTATTGGTGATTGCAATATTGTGCGGGCACTGCCCGCTTCCTCGTAAAAAAAGAAATCATCTCTCCGGGGTCGGATGCCGGCAAAGGCACTTTTCGCTTGCGCGTTCCGTCGGAATACCATCCAATGAGAGAGCGCTCTTTTCAGGGATAAATGCCGCGTACCTGGCATATCCAAAACCTTCGGACTCCACCAGCAGGCCGGTGTTCGCATCTCGGCAGGTCACGAACAGGCAGAGAAATGTTTCTGTTTTCCCATCGAACCTCATATCCGTCACGTTCCGGGATATGAAGGAAACATCCCGCAAAAGCTCGTTCATGTAGCGGCGGTACTGATTGGCTGGCAGTTCAATCACCTTTGTGATCTGAAACCGCGCTTTTTCAGGAAAGGGCGCTTTACCTACTAACTCCCGCACACTGCTTGCTTTCCGATAAAAACTTGCAAAATTTTCTGACATACTTCTCTCCTTGTGGCAGGGTGTTTTGTAAACACCCTTATAGAAAAAGCAGGGTGTTTTGTAAACACCCTGCTCTTGAAAAAACGTTTTTGTTTATTTATTACCGTGCCTCAAGTTCTTTGGCCTTTTCCCTTTTCCGCAGTTTTTCCATTGCAAAATCAAGGATGCGCTCTTTTCGTGTCCGCAGCATTGTCTTATAGAACTGCTTTTGCAGATCCGAAATGAACGGAGTCTCATCCACGATACGGAAAATTGCATCCATGTTGATTTTGGGCAGTATCCGCTTCAATGCTTTGTTGCAATCTGCATTCTCCAAAGAGGAAATAAAATCAAAGTAGTTGATTTTTTTACCATTGACCTTAATGCTGGAAAGAGGGATTGAGAAAGTGCGCAAATCTCGTTCTGGCTGCTTATCTATGGTGTCTCGCATAATGGCTTCATCAGCCTGGGGATACAGGCAGCTCCCGCAGTCATACACAGGGGCAATGGCAATTTCGTCTGTCGCGGTATTATAGAGAAAACCCCAGTTTCCGTTGTGCCGATCCCAATTTCCGATCAGCGCATCTACAATGAATACATTCCAAAAATGCTGCTGCAACAATGCGGGAGGGAATGCTGTCTGATCCTCCATGGCCCGCATGATGTCAGACAGTTCTGTACCATACCCGCTGTGACCGGAATCGATCACCGTGTTTTTCAGCGAGGCAAAGTCCTGCAGCACAATTCCGGGAGAGGTAAAATCCTTGCAAGCAACAACAATCTTTTTTACGCCATTTTTTTCATAAGTGCCAAGGAGAGTTTCCTGAGCGTTGATCCCAACGCTGTTGAAAATATGGCAGCCGATATACTCGGTAATGCAACTGTTGGCGTAACTCAAGTCTTTATTCTTGGGGGCTTGTGCGGGGAACTTCAGCATATACTGTTCGCCTTGATAAATTACAGCCCGCTTTGCGCCGTTTGCCCCTGCATAGAATTTATTGCGAGTGGGGAGGTTTGTAAAATTTATCAAGAGGTATCACTCTCTTTCCATGCGAAGATACTTTTCACGCAAATACCATGCCTGCTCGGGAGAAATAATCCGTTCGACTTCGGCTGAGTTAATGTCCGCATTCAGATTACACCAGTAGATGTCCCAATGAGGATCTCGGTTTCCGCCGTCTATAATGGTCCAAGATTTTTGCATCTCCTGAATAGAAGCCTGCAAATCATCGGGAAGTCCGCATTCAAGATACGACTGATCCAACGGCTTTCCGGTTTCCTGATCATATTGTGCGTGATTCATAACTAATTCCTCACAATGCTCTCTTACTGGATCGTTTTTATTATACCGATTTTCCGGCATTATAGCAAGTCCCTTTGCCAGACAGCGCAGCAGGTCACGCAGCTTCCTCCAGCTCTGAACAGATTCTTTCTCTTGCCAGCTCGGCATAGGTGTCGGTCACCTCAATGCCGGTAGCGGAATAACCCTCCAGAACAGCCGCCAGCACCGTGGTGCCGGAACCAGCGAAGGGGTCCAGAATATGGCCGCCCGGTTCCGTGATCTTCACAATGTCCCGCATAAGCTGTAAGGGTTTCTCCGTAAGGTGAATGCGGCTCTGTGGATTACCATATTTGAACACTCCTGGCAGGCAGGGCACCGGACGGCTGATAGGCATATCGCCATTGGAACCCCAGACAATGTACTCCGCCTGCTGACGGAAGCGGCCCTTCTGAGGACGGCTGTTGCCCTTATCCCAGACAGCGGTACCCCGCCAGATCCACCCCGCCCATTGAAGGGCATCGGTGGCTGCGGGAAGCTGCCGCCAGTCGATGAACATACATACCGGCGCACCGAGCTTGCTTGCTTTCCTCGCCTCATACAGCCACTCTGCCGCCCAGTGGGTCCAGGAGCGCTGGTCCTTGGCATCGCCGTCAAAGGGAGGTGGCGCGTTCTCCCCCATACTGGAATACTTTCTGGCGGTGGACTTGTTTTTCTCGGATTGTGTCCGGCCTCCGGAAGCATACGGGGGATCGGTGATGACAGCATCGAAGGTGTTGGGGGTGAACCCGCTCAGCACCTTCAGTGCGTCACCTTGAATGATCTCCCATTTCTGGTTATCGTTCATGTGTGTGGTCCTCCTTGTTTTTGTTTTTTGTGGGAATACTGCCGGATAACTCCGTCTCTACATACTCGCTGATGATTCCCAAGGCTTCCTCATAGCTGTGGCAGTCTCCGCCCATAATGCGGTTTTGCATCTCTTTTGCCTCGGCTGTCATACCGTTTTGCCGCAGTGTCCGGCTTGCAAGACCGATGAGATTGAAAATATTGCCGTTCTGCCCGACAAGGGGGCAGGACGGCTTTTTGCGTTCCTGTTCCATGAATGCTTACCGCTCCTCTCTGCCGGAACGCCTGGGCGGCGTCCGGCCAATGGTTTTCTGGTCCGTCATCATCGGAATTCCCAGCTTACTGGCATGATGGATCTCATCCCACATCTCGTCTGTCCAGACGGAACCGTAGACGTTGACCTGCTGGCAGGCTTCCAGCAGGCGCAGGGACATCTCCTTGGTTTTAGCGTCTTGCTCCGGGTGATTCGGATTTGCGGCGTATGAAAACAGTATGTGCGGGCAGATGGGGACATCACCATCTGCAAACACCTCCAGCGCCTTTTGCCGGGCAAATTCGATGTTCTTTTTTACATTGCCCTGCAGCGGCGCACAGATATATACCAGTTTGGAGCCAACCAGACTCCGTTCCGGTACACGTTCCCGGAATGCGGACAGGTATTGCCCAATAGCCTGCCTGAGTACGTCATAATCCGCGGCATCTGGATGGTAGACGTACCAGTCTAACTCTCCATAATCGCTCCGCAGGTGCGGTATGACTCCACTACGGAAGTTTGGATTGCCGGGAACGATCCTTTTTCCCCATACATCCTCGAAGCGTACCAGGGTCTTGTCCACCACGCCCTCTGTGCGGTTGAGTACCGCGAGACGTATTGCATCGTAATCGGCAGCAACATGGGCGGAGAAGAGTTCAGCCCGCACACGCAGGTCCTTCCCAAGTTCGCCTACGCAGACACGCCCGGAGAATTGCGGGCGATCTATCAAACCGCTGTTTTCGAACAGCTTGCGGAGCTCCTGTTCGTAGCCAGTCATCGTTCCATCCCCCGTTTCTTCGTTTTTTTCTCTTTGGCGGGCGGTGTTCGGCTGGGCGCAAGGCGCTCTCTGTCTCTACCCCGGATGACACTGCGGCCGGTGCCCGTCAGGACAAAGGTATCCTTTGTATCATTCAGGATTTCTTCCCCTGGCAAAATAACGGCGGTACCGGTAACACGGACATCCCCACGCACACTTCCGTACACCTGACAGTGCCCAGACAGCAGTGGCGTTCCAAACTGGTTTGGGGCACTGATGATCTGGGCACAGCCGGACACACGCGCGCTGCCATTCATCACAGCGCCCCGCAGGTAGGCGTCATCCTCCGCGTGGGCATGGTTGGAAAGAACAGAACCGTGAGACACATAGGCGTTGCCACAAGCAACGGCGTTTTTTCGCAGGTAAGAACCCATATCCACATAGGCGTTTCCCGCTGCGATGGCATCATCGAAGATCCAGGCGCCGTCGGACGGGTCGGTTGCCAGATTGCTTTCGCTCTCCACAAAGCCGCCCAGATCTCCCACTTTCACCTGGTCGCCAACATCCCGCAGTGCGCGGATGCGGCGGAGGAAGGGATACTCTTCATGGGTAATGTCAGTGATTTCATATTTCAGATTGCTCGTTTTTTCATCAGCTCCTTCATTATGCCGCGCTTTCAAAAAGAGATTTCCGGGCATCCTCCATGTGGAAACGCGCGTCGATATCTGAAAATGTGTCTGTGCGATTGAATTTCTCAGACACCTTCCCCGGCAGGGCCTGCAGTTCCAGCATCCGTTCCCACAGTCCCGGGTGATAATCATAGAGATGTCGCAGTTCTTTTCGTCTGGCGTTGGGACAGAACCAGCAGCCGCCCCGGTCGGTAAACGCATACACAGGAGAAAGCAGCCCTGCCTTGCGGCAGAGCTGCTTCGCATCTTCCTCTGTAAACTTGTATTTTGCCATCAAAGACACCTGTTGATTCTTCAGGCGTGACAGCCGTTTTTGCTCATCGTAGGCGATGCCGATATACTGCATCGTGTCGGCAGGCAGGCTCTTTTGATACCGGCAAATCGGTTTGATTTTGCAGTCCCGCTGGACATAACACTTTCCGCAGATTGGAAAGGCCCGCAGCATTCCCTTCTTGGGGCCGCGGGTGACCGTCCCTGTGAACAGATCTACATAGGTTTTCTCCGCGCGCAGAACACGCACCTTCACCCCCATCCGCTCCAGCTTTGGAATGGCGGTGTGATAGATAAAATCCCGGTGTTCCGGCACCTCACCTGAAATGGTTTTATCAAACATCACCTCGCAGTAGACGGCTTCGTCCAGCGGTTCCCCATGCTCCAGCGCCAGCAAAATGGTGGCAAGACTGTCCTTACCAAAGCTGCAGCTGACAATATGAAGAGGTTTTGATCTTTCTTTTGAAATGGTATCACTCCTTGTTTTTCTTATTGTTCCGGCTATATTGTCAGCCGGGTGATTTTTTGGTATAATAAAAAATATTATTTTCAGCTACTATCTAACCAAAGGAGAAAACAACATGAACAAGACGGAACTTCTCACCGCTATGGCAGAGACCAGCGGCCTTGCTAAAAAGGACTGCGACGCCGCACTGAGTGCATTCATTGATACCGTGGAAGCTGCACTGAAGTCTGGAGACAAGGTCCAACTGGTTGGCTTCGGCACCTTTGAGGCAAAAGAGCGTGCTGCCCGCACCGGTAAAAACCCGGCCACCGGTGCGACCATTGAAATCGCCGCTTCCAAGGCTCCGGTCTTTAAGGCCGGCAAAGCGTTCAAGGACAGCATTCAGTAATACCTGACAGCGAGAGGCGAGTCCTCTCGCTGTTTTTTATCAGCGGGCTGAAATCCCTGTCTCCTTGGCGTGGCAGGCGCTTTCCAGCACCTCCGTCATATTCATCTGCTCCCACGGGGCATCCGCGTGGGTGAAGTGTCCGTAGTTGCAGAATTTACGGAAAATAGGTTTGTCCAAACCCAGCGTATCGATCATGCCGTTCGGCGTCAGCTTGCACACCGTGCAAACGGCCTGCTCCAGCGCAGTATCGGAATACTTGCCAGTGCCGTGGGCATCCACCTCCACCATGACAGGCTTCGCCCTGCCGATGGCGTAGGCCAGACTGACGGTGCAGCGTTCAGCAAGTCCCGCCGCCACAATGTTTTTTGCGATGTAGCGGGCCATGTAAGCGCCGCTGCGATCCACCTTGGTGCCATCCTTGCCGGACAACGCGCCGCCGCCATGTGGTGCGAGACCGCCGTAGGTATCCACCATCAGCTTACGGCCCGTGAGTCCGGTATCCGCTTCAAAGCCGCCCTCCACAAATCTGCCGGAAGGATTGATGAGGATCTCCGTTTCGGCATCCAGCGGGAAGTCCTGAAAAGCGGGCTGGATAATATGGCGCATGACCGCATGGCGAAGCTCTGCCAGCTCCACACCATCCTCATGCTGGCAGGAGACCACTACGGCAGAGACACGCTTGGGAACGCCGAACTGATACTCAACAGACACCTGCGCCTTACCGTCCGGCTTCAAGCTGGGGATCGTGTGCAGCTTTCTCGCCTGGGTCAGCAGGCGGGTGAGTTTATGTGCCAGCACTACCGGCAGCGGAAGAAGCTCAGGCGTTTCATCGCAGGCGTAGCCGTACACGATACCCTGGTCGCCTGCTCCGGTCTCCGCGCCATTATTGACCGCTCCGGCGATGTCGGGACTTTGCTCGTGGGTGATCACCTCCACCTCATAATCGCTGCCGCCATATCCGGCTTCCCGCACGGTGCGGCAGATAACGGCAGGGATGTCTGGGAACCGCGCCGCCGTGATCTCGCCAGCCACGATGATCTTACCTGCGGTAGCCATGACCTCACAGGCTACATGGGCGGTGGGGTCATGCTCCAGACAGGCATCCACTACGGCGTCGGCAATGGTGTCGCAGAGCTTGTCCGGGTGGCCCTCAGTGACAGACTCCGCGGTTAAGACATACTTATCTTTCATGTTCGTTTTTCTCCTTATTGCATTGTTTTTTATGGTTTCCGGACGGCACAGGAACAGAAAACACCATCTCATTGGCGTATTTCTTCCGATACTTTTCGATCTGCTGCTCCGTCAGGGATGTAAAATTCTCATCTCCAATTCCGACTACAAAAAAGGTGCCGCAGACAATGTCATACGGTACTCCGGATTCATCTGTCAGGGCACGGTTCATAGGCAATCCCAGAAGCTTGCCCTCTCCGTGACAGACGAGCACGACCGGGTCATCGAACGGGTAAACAGCCTCAATATCTCCACCTACGATCCGCTGCATGGATTCCAGGCTGCCGTCGATCTCCTGTATAGTGGGCTTTTTCATCGGCTCCACCACAAGAATGGTCATTTTTTGATGATTGATAGGATCGCCTCCTAAAAAAACAAGCGGCAACAGCAGTCTGAGACCACTGTTGCCGCAAAATGATTTGATTATTTTTTTGTTTTCAGAGCCAGCGTTTGTGTTTTCAGCAAAGCATTCTCCAACGCTCTATGGTCCTCGTGATCCTGCCACCAGTGGGGGCGCAGAAAACTCAGTGCTTTGGTGGCCCAGATGTAGTCATCCCGCCCCAGGGACTCCTGCACGAGTCCAAGTTGGAACTTTTCGTAGTTCTTTCGTACTGCCGCATCTACGCTGTCCCGGTTCAAATACAGTTCCAGAAACCCACAAAGGACAGCCGCTTCCTCCATCGTATAAAACACTACGACACCCCTTTCACACAAACAGGCATCATTGTAGCACATACGAAGGGATAATAAAAGCCCTATCACGATTTCCATAGTCAAGCGCGCCAATCTGCGCATCTCCGCAGTGGGAATGACCAGCCGAAGAATGTCCTTATGTGTTCCCCACCTTTCGCTTTTAGGGCAAAACGATTCCAAAAACGAGGAATGGAATTCCCCTCCATTCCTCGTTATTCCTTGTCTGGCAGATAAGTCACTATATCAGCCAAAGTACAATCCAGTATTTTACATAGCGCGTCCAAAGTGTTGGTCGAAACGGATTCATTCGCTTTCAGCCTCCGGATCGTAGAACTACTGATCCCACCTTTACATTGCAGCGTATATGTGGTCGCTCCACGCTTTTCCACCGTTTCCCATAATGGGGCGTATGAGATCATCCCGGTTCCTCCCTCCGTTTCGCACTTTACATATCTCCATTATTGCCTATAATGAACATATAGCGTTATAGGCAATATTGCTCATATCAGGACGTTCTAAACTTGAACCGCAATGGGAGGAACCATAATGGAAACAAAAGTATGTTGTGTTACGGGACATCGGGATATTCCAACAGATCGGGCCGTCTACGTAGAGCAAGCGCTTCGACGTGAAGTCCTGGCAGCGATTGAGGATGGATATACCCGCTTCATCTCTGGTTTTGCTGAAGGAACGGATCTCATGTTTGCGGCCATCGTTGCCGAGCAAAAGGAATACATCCCCAATCTGTATTTAGAGGCGGCTTTGCCCTATGCGGGCAGGATTAAAACAAAAAACAAGCAATTTCACGATTTGCTGCGAATCTGCGATGAGGTCACGGTCGTATGCCAAGAATATACCCCTTCATGCTTTATGCGGAGAAACCGGTATATGGCCGTGAAGTCCCAGCGTGTGATTGCCGTTTATGATGGGCGAGATCGTGGTGGAACGCTTTACACCATGCGCTATGCCCATACGCTGGAGAAGGAGGTCCGGGTAATCGAGGTATGAACTTTGTGTGATTTGGGCGACTCAAACGTTGCATCGCCGACGATTTTATGCCCATTTTACGAAGTTACCTCTCCGGTTTTCTGGTTTGTAGATTTTTCCCATTCTTCGGCCTCTCCACTTTTCCTAACCAGACCTCCTCAATAGTCCTGTTCCACGCTTCCTCCAGCGATTCCACTGGCAAGCCGTTGGCCTCGAAGCCTTGCTGGATCGCGCGATAATAGTATGGGGACGGCAATGCAGGCTGGCGGCACATTGGTTCTGCCATAATGTAGGCCATGACGGAAACGACTGCGCCATCTGTGGTCCGCACAGATACCTGCTCCTTGGTGTAGTGGCGAGGATAACCTTCGTAGCGGTCCAGCGCCTGTTCAGACTTCGGCGTGAGTTTCCACAGCAGACCGTGGACGACACAATCCTTCTTGGGTGCAACGGTAGCAAAGCCGCTGCCGCGGAACTGCAATTCGTAGTTTTGCAGCGTCGCCGGCCCAACGAGCAGGGCGTCTGGACAGCGATGCTCCATCTGTTCTAAATTGATATTGCTGCCGTAGGCGAAATACAGAGTTTCTTCCATCTTAGTCCCCCAGCAGTCTGAGTCCGCCGATTCTGTCCAGATGGCGGAACATGGCCTGCGCCTGCGTTTCCGTATCTCCATCCGGCAGTGGGCAGTCCATTCCTGTGGTGCGGATGACATTGCTCTGTAAGAACCAAATATAACTCTCAATATCAGGGAACTCCGTTGGGTCGAAGGTCTGATCCCGCAGACGGCCCATGATCTCCGTGGCCGTTCCCTCATAGACGGTTTCTTCGATCTGTATCTTCAATGGCTTCACCTCTCCATTTCTCTGGATTTTTTCTTCTTTTTATTGGCTTCATAAGTATCCTTGTCATAGCGCCATGCCCGATCACCCTCCAGATTGGCCAGCAGATGATTGCGGGTATTCTTGAACTCGTCACCGTTGAGTCCCAGCCGTACCAGCCAAACGCGGAAGGTGAACAGTTCGTTGTCGCTGTGGGTTTTCCGCATGACGGTGCTGCGCTGGTTAATGGCTTGAGCAGACATGGCAAGGCATAAATTCACATAGGCCGCGACCTTTCCGGCATGAAGCGTAGAGTTGAAACAACGCCACTCAACGGTTCCTCTATAAAACACAGAGTGCAGATTCAGGGCATAATAGCGGGTCCAGTTATAGTGTTCTCGGTCAGAGATATTCCCTTCATACCAGATGCTTTCCAGCGCCGTGAGATTTTTTGTTTCGTCAGAGGAGAGCTTGCGTGCTTCCTTTAGCATTGGCTCCCGCACCTTCTGGCAATACTGGCTGACACGGCTTGAATTTACCTGCAGTGCTTTGAACAGGATATCCTCCTTGGAGTACATAATGCTCAGAAGGTTTTTCAGACTCTGGCGGTTGTGGTTGGCGGCGTCCACATGAACATGGATACCGCAGGAGTGGTTGACTTTGGCCCCGGCATGGCGCACCTGACGGACACACTCCTGAAGCCTGGGTAACTCCGCGTAAGTGAGTTTTGGCGCCACCATCTCAACCCGGTATTCGATGTTGCTGGTATGCATATACCCGCTTTCAGTTTTCATTTCCGTAACAATGCTGGAATCGCTCATAATGCTCCACACCTTGCCATCCGGGTCTTTCACGCTCCATTTATCGTATCCGCCCCCCACATAGTAAGGTTCTGTGCCAAAATAATTGGCCAGCGCCTGCGCAGCCTGCCCGCGAGTGAGTCCCGTCATCTCGACCTCAACGCCAAAGCACTGATCCTTCATTCCGATCATGCTGCGGCACCTGTTTTCAATTCCTCGTCCACTGCCTGGATACGCTTGGCAATCGCCTCAATTACATTGACGGTGACACTGTTGCCCGCCTGCTTATAGGCCTGAGCGTCGGACTGGATGGCGAGGATGCGGTCAATTTGCCATTCCTCAAAACCCTGGAGCCGCAGGCACTCGCGGGGCATGAGATGGCGGATGCGTCCACCGTTTTCTACAATTCCCTGAATACAGCTGGTTTCCAGCGTATGGGCAATATCACGCCCAACGCGCCCGCGGCGGGTGTTGCTGCCTGCGTAGCCCAAGTCCACCGTATCGCCGGGTTGAGCCTCCTTGTATCCCTTCTTGGTCGCTTCCTTGATGAGCAGGACACCGGAGCGTTCCGCCCGATGATTGGAGAGAGTTGTCTGCCCGTACCGGGCCGTGAGGCAACGGGCGTTATCCGTCCGTGCGGGGATTCCCGCGCACAGATCCACAAACGGCCCCTTGGGCGGGATGATATACAATCCGGTCTTCCCGCCCATGCCACCAGCGCCGGCAGTCTGGGTGCAGGCTACTCCGTCTGCGTCATAGATCCGGGAGCCTTGCGGCCCTCCGAGGACTTGTACAAGAGCTTTTCCACCTGTGCCGAAGACAGGTAATATTTTCCCGGCGCTTCGGGGATCAAGATATCCGATAAGGAACAGCCTTCGTCTTGATTGCGGGACTCCAAAACATTTGCTGTTAAGCACAGTCCATTCGACATGGTACCCCAGGTCATCCAGTGCGGAGAGGATGACCGAAAAGGTTTTCCCTTGATCATGCGATAAAAGGCCGGGAACATTTTCAAGCAGCAGATACGGAGGTCGCTTTGCTTGAGCCAATCGGGCAATCTCAAAGAAGAGAGTTCCTCTGGCGTCGGCAAAGCCCCGTCTGCGGCCAGCGTTAGAAAATGCCTGGCAGGGGAATCCTCCACAGAGCAGGTCGAAGTCCGGCAGGTCTGCGGGGTCAATTTGGGTTGCGTCCGGATAGTATCGTTCCTCCTTTCCCGGCTCATAAATGGCCGTATAGCTGGCATTGGCGTATTTGTCGATCTCACAGTGTCCAACACACAGGAAACCGCCCGCGCGGGTCAGCCCGGAGCGGAAGCCGCCAATGCCGGCAAACATATCAAAGTATCGGATCAGTCTGTATCATCTCCTTCCTGCAGCGACGCAAGAAAGCCGAGAACATCCTCGTCGATGCTCCCGGCCTGCGGCGCTGCTTGTGCGATTTGGATCTGGCTGCCTTGCAATTCCTGACGGATTGCCTGACGCACAGCCTCCAGCAGTTCCCGCTGATTTTTGTGTTCACAGATCATCCGGCAGACGGCGCCAGTGCGCTCACCTGCCGGAATATCCATCAGCATCCGCCACGCCTGCCGCTGGATGGGCGAGGCCATGGAGAAGGACAGGTTCAGCCGCTTCTTGTCACTGCTCATGCTTTTTCGACATTCGCTCTGTCAGACGCTCATATCCCTTGGCATTTAAGCAAACGTCATCCAGTATGATGGGACGGCATAGTCCGTCCACGGCGGAAACATGATGCTTCAGCAGTGCCGCACCGCCGCCAAGAAAAACAGCAGGCATGGCTCGGACATCCAGGCCGCTCTCCGCGATGGCAGAGAGCAGGCGTTTGGTGTAGCGTTCCGCTTCCTGATAAATGATCTTTTTCGCGTCCTCGTTCACATGACTGGCATCGCCGCGCAGAACGCTTTCAATCTGAGCTGCCGTCATAGACAGATCAAGGCCACGGCGGATCTGCTCGCTGATCTCATCCAGGCAGCGGATCATGCCGAGTTCCAGACTGCGGCAGGTGGCGGCGTTGGGGATGCGGTTGTCCAGCCGCATGAGATCCACCGTCCAGCCGCCGATATCCGCAACGATGACAGATGGCTCATCCAGCAGGCTACCCTGCGTCAGCACTGCGGCATAGCCCTGCGGATACAGTGACACTTTGGAGATCGTGATGACATAGTCCTGTCCTTCATAGCGGAAAGACACCGGTTTGCCGCCCCGGCACAGGTAGTCCCGGAACGCTTTCTTATCCCTGCCAAAGCTGGTGAGCGGCAGTCCGGCTGCCAGATGGATGTCCGCTGCCGTTCCGGCATTGCGGTACGCCATTTCCTTTGCGACGGCGGCCAGCGTGAGAAGGTAGTAATCCTCCGTTTGGGTCTTGTCCTTTTGGAGCGGCTGGCGTCCGCTGCCCACCACATAATATTTACCGCCGTATTCCAACACATTGCTCAGCGTGTACGGTTCATGCTCATGGGCCACCAACCCGGTTGGAAAGGAAAAATGCGCAGTTTTCATGGCAGCGTAGCCATGATCCACACCGATGATGATGGGTTCGTTCATCTGGCCTCACCTCCGCGACGATGCTGTTTCTTTTTGGAGTCCATCTGTTGCTGGTCATACGCCTTTCCGGCACGGATGAGATCCCGCATTTCCTTTTGCTGCACATTCCAGCGCGTTTTACCATCCCAGCCAGGATGCGCCGCGCAGAGCCGTGGCAGGTACTGTTTCAGCTCCGGTCCCTCTCTGGGAAATTCAATACCGCCTTTGTAGACGATATCCTGTTCCAGTTCTGCCAGCAGTGTTTCATATCTTGTCTGATCCGTCTGGTCATAGGCACTTTTGCCGGTGAGCTGCTCATAGGCATAATCTCCTACATAACTGAGCGTCTCAAAGCAGCAGTCCCCGTAGGGGGTGACCTCCGCGAGAGAGTCCGGGTCTGCCAGCGCGGACAGATAGGTATCCCTTCCCTGGGCAATGAGCCAGGCGCGAAAGTCGATAAAGCCGTCATCGCTGCAGCCATATCCCTTCATGACCCCGGCGGCATCCCACAGTCCGAACTTGTCCGCGAGATCCTCATAGGCGTGGAGGATGTCGTGGAAATTCTGCGCCTGCGTGGGACCCATAGAAACCAGCCGGTCTTTCAGATAGGCCAGCATAGCGTCCATATCCTGTCCGCAGGTCTCCTTTGCACTCTGGATCAGCTTCCAGAAGGTATCTTTGTTGATCTCGGTGATGTTATCGTTCATGTCCCACCTCTTTCACTTCTTTTTCCTTTGTTTTCAGGAGATGCCCCAACCCCATGCGCCCCAGTGCGTCCTTGCAGATCGCTTCACGAAACGCGCGGTATTCTGGCGTGGTGGTGTCCACTTTGCCGAGAGTAGCCCGTTCATAGGTGGTGCCGGGGACGATCTCCCATGTGACTGCATCGAAATGCGCTGCTTCCAGATAGCGCAGGAGGGTATGTCCGTCCGCTGCCTCAAACGCGCCCCGGTTATCTTCATAAGGGAAAGCGTCATAGGGCTGGAAGCCGGTGATCCGCTGCGCGGCGTGGTACAACCGAAAGCCATCCTTGTCCAGCTGCGCCGCGAATTTATGGTAGATATCCGCCGCTGACAATTCACGCCGCCCCATCCGAGGTCTCCTTCCTCACCCAAGAAGCGAAGCGTTCCAAGAAGCGAACACGCTTGCGCACCTTTCCGGCAGACACATCCAGTCCGTTCATCTGCGCCTGGATGCGGTGCCGAATGGTCTTCAGCTTCTGCGGATCATTGCAGCATTCCACGATGACATACTCGCCGCCGCTGGCGGCCAGTACCTCACGCTTGCCGGTCGCATCCCGAATGGTGGACATGAGACGCTGGCCCAGCCGCTTCCGATAGGCATCCTGCAAGGCGTCCATATCGCCGCGGACGCCGTGCCGCTTCAAAATAGCGGCGATCTCCTGAGAACTGATCCGGGTCTCCGCGGACAGCCTGTTCAGGATCTCCCTTTGGGCATCAGGAGGGAGGCTGGGCGGTGAAGGACTTTTCTTCTGGCTCATCGCGTCGGTTCCTCCTTTTTCGGTTTTTTCACGACAGCGGACAGCTGCATAGTCTGTGCGAGATTTTTGCCCTGACTGTTCAGGTATTTTTCCATCTCGCGGACCTTATCGCAACTGAACTCCGGGGTCTCAAAGCCGCTCCGCTCCGTATACAGCGTCCATTTCTGCTTTTCATAAGGGCAATCCTGAGACACCACAAAGTACCGTCCGCAGCGGTCTCCCTCCAACGGCTCAAAGCGCACGTCATCATAGAGGGGGCCGTCCAGAGGGCAGTTGTTTTTGAACCAGACATAGTAATTGTCCAGAATGGCAGGCTCCGTGATCCCCATGACCACCCTGCCGATCCTCTGCAGTCTGCCGGCAAGAGCCGTATCGCTGCAAAACCAGTCATACCACCCGGCGCGGATCTGCGTCTCACGGGATCTATCCTGAAACGCCCCACTGCGGAACAGGTCCTGCCACTGGCGAACAGAAAGCATCTCGCTCATGACGCCACCTCACAGGGAATATCCTCCGCGGGGCCGGTGTTTCGCCAGTCTGCAGGCAGGATCTTCTGCTCGATGATATCGGCAATGGCGGCGAACACCTGGGCGATCTCACGGGACTCCTTCACGGTGTCCTGGAGTTCTTCCAGCGTCATGCGAGTACCTTCCGTCCAGCAGCGGACATCTTCCTCGGCGGCAGTCAGAAGAGAAGCCTTTTCGTATGCCTTGCAGAAAGTGTTTGCAACTTTGCCCCTGCGGTCGATCTCCGCATTTTGCTGTTTGAGATCCTTCTTCGCCTTTTCATATTCCAGCAGCTCCGCGGCAGCCTGTTCCCGCTGATCCTCCGGTACATCCTGAAGCTGGCGGGTCAGGTCATAGCCCTTGTTGATGGACAGTTCCTTTTTGTCCAGCGCCTCCTTGATAGCGTCCGGGGCATTCTCATCGATTTGCATGACCTTGCCCATGGTACGCTCGCCCAAGCCGACCGCTTCGGCCAGTTCCTTGCGGGTATCTACCGCTTTTTCAACAGAAGGAAGGTTTGGCAATGTTGCCGAACCTTCCTCGGCCTCACTGGGGCGGAAATTCTGTCCGCCAGCAGCCATGTTGGCTTTGGCCTTGGCTTCAATCTCTGGTTTTAGCTTCAGCGCGATCTTACCCAGCTCCCACTTTTCCAGATTGCGGCGTCCCTTCTGGGTATCCAGCGCCCACTGTTTGGCTTCCAGCAGATCCTCGAAGGAGAATACCGCCATCGTATAGGGCAGACCATGCTTTTCGCACAGTGCCTGACGGTTATGCCCGTCCACGATCACCATGTCCTCATTGACGATGATAGGGGAGTAACAGCCGTTTCGCAGCAGATCCTCTTCCAGAGCGGCAGACTGCTCCGCGCTCAAAGGCGGGAGCAGCTCGGCCATCTCCGGCAGGATCACAGGGCTGCGTTCAGCGCTGGTATATGTGATCCCGGTATTTTTCATCAGGCAGCGACCTCGCGGACAGACTCATCTTCCAATTCCTGCGCCGTTTCCTCCACCTTGCGGGGAGAAAGGAACTCCACCTCGCTGGCTTTGATGAGGAAACCGGGCTGACGCTCCGGCTCGTCCTCAAAGGTAATGGTCTCAAAATCGCCGGAGGCCGCCAGCTTGCAGCCCTTCCAGGCAAACTCGGCGCAGCGCTCGGCCAAAGGGCCGCGCACCTTGATGGAGATAAAGTCGGTGAGCTTGTTGCCGTCCTTATCCTTATAGCGGCGGTCCGAGGCGATTCGCAGGATGGCGTAGGGCTTGCCGGTGGTCTCATTCATTTTCAGTTCCACATCGTTGGTCAGGTTGCCAATGGCAGTGATCTTCAGCATAGTTCAGTTCTCCTTTTTAATTATGATGTTTGATGTTAGAAAAGCCGCCCTCCCGGCATCGGGAGGGCGGCAGGGTGTTTACTTGCTCCAGCTTTCGCTGTCACCAAGAATGGCGGTATGGGCGTTGGCAGCCTCCATGACTGCGTAGTACGCCCAATGCTTGCGGTTGACATCCGGGAAGGTGTTCAGCTTGCGGAGATTGTCCGCAATGTAGTCCGCGTCTGCCTCACGGCCCAGCAGGCGGTTGACGATGGTCACAACCTCCGCACGGTTGATCTCGTCATCAGAGCGGAAGGAGCCGTCGCCATAGCCGTTGATCCAGCCATGCTTGGCGGCAGCCTTGATGTACGCGGCGGCCCAATAACCGTCGCTCACATCGTTGAAGTCCTTATACTGCTCCATGATCTCAGCGTCGCCATCGCCGTACACATCAAAGAAGCGGACGGCCAGCGTGGTGAACTCGGCACGGGTAATGGCGTCGTTGGGGGCAAAGATGGTCTTGCTCTTACCGTAGGTGACACCGTTGTTATTGAGGTACTTGGCGTAACCGGAGTACCAGGCATGGGCGGGAATATCCGTAAATCTGGTGTTGGCCGCGGTGGAAATGGTATCGCCGTTCTTCTCCGCCAGCAGGCGGGCGAAGATAGCGGCGGCCTCCGCGCGGGTCATACTGCGGCTGGGGCCGAAGGTCCCGTCTGTGTAGCCCAGGATATAGGTGCCGTGACGCTCTCTTTCCTCGATTTCCGGAACGGTCAGCTTGCCGTCCTGATCCGTCTTACCCTTGGCCGTTTGGCTCAGGTCACCCTTAACAATGATGTTTTTATTCTCCTGCGGATTTTTCTTGTGGTCGGTGACGGTAACCGTCACACGGTGGTTTTTATCCAGATCCGTGCCATCCGGCAGTTTCACGGTAATGTTTCCTGTCTTGCCGATAGACACCTCCGCGTTGGGGATGGGGCGTCCGGTATCGGTATGCTCCACCTTGATGGTCAGCGTCCAACGGTCGCCGTCCGCATCCTCATAGCCAGCAGTGACCTTACCGTCCTCATTGGTCTTGCCGCTGCCGGTGGGAACGGTGATTTGGCCCGCGACGTCGGTTTTACCGGAGGCGTAGTTATCATTCTTGTCTGTAACGGCAATGCTCATGCCCGGTACAGCGCTCTTGTCCTTGACCAGCTGCACGGTGACAGTGGTCTGGTCTGCGTAGTCCAGCAGGCGGCTATTGGGCAGACGGATGGAGATCGAATTATCCTTGTGGAGTGCCACGGCGGCGTTTGCGACGGGATTCTTGGTGTCGGTATCGGTGACAGTCACAAGGTAGCCGCCCACAATGGCCTCACCCTTACTGTCCGTGGTGGCGCTATTGTAGATCTTTTCAATGGGCTGTGTCTCCAGCCTTTCGCCACACAGAGTACATTCTTTGTGCTTGCTGCCCTCAGAGTCGGTGGTCGGCTCCTTGTCGATGATCCAGTCACCGGGCTTGTGGCCGGTGGGTTCGGTGTAGTTGCTCTTGTTGGTATCACCGCACCGGGAGCAGGTGTTGGTGGTATAACCCATCTCCGTGCAGGTGGGAGCAGTCACTTCGGACTTGTAATCATGTCCCAGGGCCTTTTCCAGCACAGCGCCGCAGCGGGTGCAGAGCCGGGGTTCCGTGCAGGTAGCAGGAGCGCCGGGGATGTGGCCATCTGCGGGGTCAGCATCCAGACGGTGGTAACCGCAGCGGGTGCAGCGGTATTCCATAACCCCCTCGCCAGTGCAGGTGGCGTTGGTGACAAGGGTGCCCTTGTCCCAGCTGTGGCCCAGGGCTTCCGTATAGTCCGTGACAAAAGAACTGCCGCAGCCATCGCAGCGATGGATGGTCTTTCCATCTGCATCGCAGGTAGCCTCGATCACATGAGCCTTGTAATCATGCGGAATGGCGGGAGTAATGTCCTCGATATGGCGGTCACCGCAAACGGAGCATTCCCGGACGGTATAGCCGGGGCTGGTACAGGTGGCGGCCACGGTATAGACCTCATAGCTGTGTTCGCCCTTGGGTGTGGCGGTCTGCTTCATCTGTCCGCAGCGGGAGCAAAGCTCCAGCAGCTTGCCATCGGTTTTGCAGGTAGCGTCACGGATGACAATGCCCTGCCATGCGTGGCCCAGAGAGTCCACATAGTCGCGCTTTTCGATTTTGCCGCACTCCGTACAGAGGTAGCGGTCATAGCCGAGGGTGGTGCAGCCGGCCTTGGTGCTGTCCAGCAGAATATACTTGTGGTTTTCACCGCAGCCCTTGTCGGTGCAGCAATTTCCGTTGCAGTGCTTGTTCTGACAGCCACAGTTGGGGTTAGAGCAGCCACAGCCGCAGTTGCCGTTTTCATCTGTGGTATCATCCCGCAGCCAGACATAGGCCACACCGTTTTCCGTCATATCCACACCGTCACAGGTGTAGGTGATCTCGTAATAGACAGTGTACTGACCCTCGTCCGTATAGTTGGGTGCGGTGGTCATGGTGCAGCTATCCGCGCTGTTGCCGTAACGGATAGCGGTGCGGACACCGGCTTCAGACAAGTCCGTAACGCTGATGGTATGGGGCTGTCCGTCTGCCACACCGTAGTAGCTGGCAACAACGGCCTTGGCCGCCGTGTAGTCATAGCAGGTATAGTCGCACAGGCGGCACTTCTCCACGGCAGCGAAACGGCCATGAGCGGGCTGGGGCAGGGTCTCCGCCGCCATGTCATGGCGTTCCAGCACAGAGGATTTCTCGTAATTCGTACCGTAACAGAAGCAGCAGTAGGTGCCGCCCTTGGTGACAGTGCGGTGGTACTTGCTGTCTACATATTCATG
>ENA-ORLM01000353-ORLM01000353.1-human-gut-metagenome-genome-assembly--contig:-NODE-353-length-47932-cov-5.350768_pt1 | contig 47932 bp, 35 predicted proteins | sample MGYA00243063_ERZ508815 | MGnify/ENA primary metagenome ERZ508815 (study PRJEB26277, sample SAMN04329768) | human gut metagenome | biome: human-associated habitat | host: Homo sapiens | place: USA...
TTTGAAGTCTTGGAAGCCGGATTTTCGGGCAATAAAAAAAGCCACAAATCATTGATTTGTAGCTTTTTGTTCGTTTGCTGACCATTTCTGTCTAGCACGTTCAGCGGAGAGAGAGGCTCTCGAACCTATACATTCAAGAAATATCATAAAATTGCAAATTACTGATAATCACACACAATTTGGAATACATAGTAAATCTAAATCTTTCTGAATATCTTTTGCTATTCCAAATATTGGGTGTATATTTGGGTGTAGAATTTCAAACGCACCCAATTATGAATATCAAACGAAACATCATTTTTGCATTGGAAAGCCGGAAAAAGAACGGTGTGCCAATTGTGGAGAATGTCCCCATCCGTATGCGCGTCATATACGCAAGCCAGCGCATTGAGTTTACAACGGGTTACCGCATCGATGTAGCCAAATGGGATTCCGACAAGCAGCGAGTAAAGAACGGGTGTACCAACAAATTAAAGCAAAGTGCATCTGAAATCAATGCCGATCTGCTGAAATACTATGCCGAAATTCAAAATGTGTTCAAGGAGTTTGAGGTACAGGAAACCATGCCAACTACCCAACAACTAAAGGATGCATTCAACCTGCGGATGAAGAATGCCAACGAAGAACAGCAGGAAGAAGCACAGATAAGTTTTTGGGAGGTGTTCGATGAATTTGTAAAAGAATGCGGCAATCAGAATAACTGGACTGAATCCACATACGAAAAGTTTGCAGCCGTTAAAAATCACCTCAAGGAGTTCAAGGAAGATGTGACCTTTGAATATTTCGATGAGTTCGGATTGAACGAGTATATCAATTTCCTGCGTGACAAAAAAGACATGAGAAACAGTACCATCGGTAAACAAATGGGATTCCTCAAATGGTTCCTGCGATGGAGCTTCAAGAAAGACTATCACCAGAATATAGCATACGATACGTTCAAACCGAAATTGAAAACCACCCCCAAGAAGGTAATCTTCCTGACATGGGAAGAGTTGAACAGACTAAAAGACTATCAGATACCCAAAGACAAACAGTATCTGGAACGTGTCCGGGATGTTTTCCTGTTCTGTTGCTTTACCAGTCTGCGTTATTCAGATGTTCGTAACCTAAAGAGAAGTGATGTCAAGTCCGACCATATAGAAGTCACCACCGTTAAAACGGCAGATAGTCTGAGTATTGAACTGAACAAGTACAGTAAAGCCATACTTGAAAAATACAAGGACATCCATTTTGAAAACCACATGGCATTGCCTGTTATCAGCAATCAGAAAATGAATGATTATCTGAAAGAACTGGGAGAACTGGCAGAAATTAACGAACCTATACGTGAAACCTACTACAAAGGAAATGAACGTATAGATGAAGTTACACCGAAATACGCATTACTCAGCACACATGCAGGAAGAAGGACATTCATCTGTAATGCACTGGCTCTCGGTATTCCTGCACAGGTTGTAATGAAATGGACAGGGCACAGTGATTATAAAGCCATGAAGCCTTACATTGACATAGCAGACGATATTAAGGCCAATGCAATGAACAAGTTTAACCAACTCTAAAAGTATCAGTCAGTTTCACAGATTATCCATTATTAGAGTTATCTTTGTTAAGTAATAGTTAGTGATATGGAAAATAACAACGAACATAATATAAAGAAAGGTCATTTTGATGCCTTTGTCCATGCTGTCGGTTCGGAAATAGAACAGGCACAAGTCCGACTCATTACCGCAGCCAATGCCCAGATGTTGTTCCATTACTGGAAAATGGGGAATTATATACTGTACCACCAACACCTACATGGGTGGGGTGGTAAAATTATCAAAAAATTGGCACAGGCAATCAGATTCAATTATCCTGAAAAGAAGGGATATTCGGAACGTAATCTTACTTATATGTGCCAGTTTGCCCGTTTATATCCGTTAAATGTACTTCGTAGTTTTATTGAAGCAGATTCAATACTGTCGGTCCCAAATATTCAAAACATTACTAATGAAGTCCTTAAGCTCAATAGCGGACAATTTACGCAGGAGCTTACTGCGCAAATACAATCAGCTGATAATCAATCTTTAGAAATTACGCAGGAGGTTCCTGCGCAATTTCAGAATGTAGCAAAAACAGTAGCAACCATCTATAAAATAAAAATAGAGGATATAGAAGATTTATTCTTGGCGTCACCGATTGCAAGAATAAATTGGGCAAGCCATATGGTCATACTCAATAATCCGCTACCATTGGGCGTAAGGTATTGGTATATGAAACAATCTGTAGAAATGGGTTGGAGCAGTAATGTGCTGAAAATGCAGATTGAAAGTAATCTGTATGACAGACAAATCAAGAGTAACAAGGTAAACAACTTCACTGCCACACTTCCGGCACCTCAAAGCGATCTTGCCAATTATCTGTTAAAAGACCCGTATATCTTTGACTTGGCAGGAGCAAAGGAAAAGGCTGACGAAAGGGATATAGAAGAACAGTTGGTAAAGCATGTAACCCGTTACTTGCTGGAAATGGGTAACGGCTTTGCTTTTGTTGCCAGACAAAAACATTTCCAGATTGGGGACAGTGACTTTTTCGCCGACCTGATCCTATATAATATCAAGCTCCATGCCTATGTTGTCGTGGAATTGAAAGCAACGCCATTCAAACCGGAATATGCAGGGCAGTTAAATTTCTATATCAATGTTGTAGATGATAAACTGAGGGGAGAAAATGATAACAAGACCATCGGTCTTTTGCTGTGCAGGGGTAAGGATGAGGTCGTGGCACAATATGCCTTGGCTGGATATGACCAGCCGATAGGTATCAGCGACTATCAATTGAGCAAGGCAGTACCCGAAAATCTGAAATCTGCCCTACCGAGTATAGAAGAAGTGGAAGAAGAACTGACCTTATTCCTTGACAAGGACAAGAACCCATAATATAAAGTATATGGCAGGAAAGATACAGACGATGATTCCCCAATATGGAGAACTCAACAGAATATACAGAGACTATATAGATAATTACGCTTTTTCTTTTGACAGGCAGAAATTCATATCGGATTTCTATCAGGAGTATAATGACATGAAATCCTTTGAAGCCGCTATCCTTGAACTGGTGCTTGACAAGCAAAAAGAGCAATACACCTTGATACTCAACAGCCTGAAAACTGAAATAGAAAAGAGCATACAGGCTTATGAGATACGCCCGTTAAGTGACAGAGCCATAGAACGTGCTTGCTATCAGCACATGGAAAGGTATTCTCAGGAAATTGAAGCCCAGCTGGATGTTACAAGAAGTCTGAGCAAGCCGCTGAATGAAGCCAACAACAGGTATGATTCCATTGGTTACAGGGAGCATACAGCCGAAGAGGAAAAACAGGCAGAGAAAGAATATGAACGCTGCAAGGCTGAATATGACAGGGAAAAAGCCAAACTGAACAAACTCTATGATCAGCAAAAGGCTGCAAGAACAGAGGCATTCCAATACATGAAGAACTGTTGTGCGGACATATACCGTCAAAGCTGCCTTTTTCTGGATATATTGAAGAAATACATTCCTGACGGAAAGCAAGAGAATAAATCAAGCGAGCCAATCAGTCAGCAGGAAACGACAGAAGAACAACAGGAATATTTCAGCATGAAATTACTTTCGCTCATTCATGAGGTGTGCATAGGAGAACAGTTCGAAGAAATTTCCGCACTGGATTTCTATGCCAATATGAATCTTCACCCCTGCAACTGTAAGCTGAAAATAAAACCGAGAGAGAAAATACGTGTATGCTATCTGATATTCCTGATGAGCGAGAAACTCTCCAAACAGGACAGGGACAAATGGAAAGACAGAATACTGAAACTGCTGGATATTGACGACAGCTACTACAAATCCAAGTACAAGGAGCCTGTTTCAGATTTCCCCAGTGACAGCAACCAAAATTTCGCCAAGGAAATGGAACATATATTCAGATAATCCGTAATATATCCTGATACTTTACGAAAGTTCCACTTTTACCACTCAAAATAATTTTTGAGTGGTATTTTTATTTTCTGATATTCAATAAGATACAATGATATTCAGTTTGTACCGTCCCCATCCTTACCACTCATAACCCTACCTAATTTTGCATCGTTCGAGAACAGAAATAACAGCCAGTGCGCAGGGCTGATTGTTTAACGACTAAATAGATTGGACGATGACAAATATCCAAGAATTATTATCAAAACCCGTCTGGCAGATGACAGGCGAAGAATTCATATTCCTGAGTAAGCACGCTTCAGGTCAGGCCGAAGCATTGCCGCAACCCGTTACAGACACGGAAAAGAAGTATGTGTACGGAATACTCGGTATAGCCAAACTGTTCGGGTGCAGTCTGCCCACTGCCAACCGCATAAAGAAAAGCGGTAAGATAGACAAGGCGATTACCCAGATAGGGCGCAAGATTATCGTAGATGCGGAATTGGCTCTTGAGCTTGCCGGGAAGAAAACAGGAGGACGGAAATAATGGGAGGTATGCTTATGGACTATATGAAAGAAATAAAGGAGATTTCGGCAGAACAGGCAATAATCCTTTGGCAAGCTTCACGCCTGAGTCTGTCGAAAATCTACGAAAAAGCACCTGAGATTCTAAAAGTGCAAGGTTCGGTCATTGGTACACTGGGCAATTTCAGTGCATCCATCGGCAAAGCCAAGAGTAAAAAGACTTTCAATGTATCGGCTATCGTAGCCGCCGCATTGAAAAACGGTACGGTACTGCGGTATGTTGCGGAACTACCGGAAGAAAAAAGGAAGATTCTTTATGTGGACACGGAACAAAGCCATTATCACTGTCTGAAAGTCATGAAACGTATTTTACGGCTTGCTGGTCTTCCTGATGACAGGGACAATGAACATCTGGAGTTTCTCGCTTTGAGGAAATACACGCCCGAACAGCGTATCAGGATTGTCGAACAGGCTATCTATAATACACCGGACATAGGGCTTGTAATCATAGACGGCATCCGTGATATGGTATATGACATCAACAGTCCGGGAGAATCGACACGCATTATATCCAAACTGATGCAGTGGACGGATGACAGGCAGATACACATCCATACGATACTCCACCAGAACAAAGGCGATGAAAACGCAAGAGGGCATATCGGTACGGAGCTGAACAACAAGGCGGAAACCGTTCTGCTGGTGGAAAAGGACAAGAGCAACGGGGATATAAGCAATGTTTCAGCCATGCACATCCGTGCAATGGATTTCGAGCCTTTCGCTTTCCGTATCAACGACAATGCATTGCCTGAACTCATAGAGGGGTACAGACCCGAAGCGAAGAAACCCGGAAGACCGGAAGAGGAAAAGTTTGACCCTTACAGACATATTAGCGAACAGCAGCACCGCATAGCACTGGAAGCGGCTTTCGGACTGAAAGAGGAATACGGCTACAAGGATCTGGAAACCTCCTTAATCAAGTCATATATGTCGGTAGGTGTAAAACTGAACCATCAAAAAGCGGTATCACTTATCACCATGCTCCGGAACAAACGGATGATAGTACAGGAGAACGGCAGGAAATACACGTTCAAGCCGGACTTTCACTATTAGACCGTATAACCTGTAATCACTTCACTTTATTCGGCAGGTCTATATATTAAGAATAAAGCGAAGCGGTTGTAGGGAATAGAAAAGCGCTTCACTTTATTACCGTATCCTATATATACGAAGATAAAGTGAAGTGATTATACAGACCGTACTTCATAAAAAAGTACGGGCGAAAAGAGAAATAAATATTCCAACCATTATTCAAACACTCATCTTATTATGGATATACAGACAGCAAAACAAATCAGGATAGCGGATTTTCTGTACAGTTTGGGATATTCTCCCGTCAAGCAGCAAGGTATTAACCTATGGTACAAATCCCCGTTACGGGAAGAGACAGAACCCTCGTTCAAAGTAAATACCGAGCGCAACCAATGGTATGATTTCGCAATCGGCAAAGGTGGAAATATCATCGCACTGGCACAGGAACTCTACTGTTCCGACTATGTGCCTTATCTTCTACAGAAAATCGAAGAACAGATACCACACATACGTCCCGTGTCTTTCTCTTTTGGCAAGCAATCATTTTCCGAACCGAGTTTTCAGCAATTGGACATTGTGCTGCTGGCTTCTCCTGCCCTGCTTGCCTACCTACAGGAAAGAGGGATAAACACGGCACTGGCGAAAAGAGAATGTAAGGAAGCCCGTTTCACCCACAACGGCAAACGGTATTTCGCCATTGCCTTTCCGAACATATCAGGCGGATATGAAATTCGCAACCGATATTTCAAGGGATGTATCGCACCAAAAGAAATATCCCATATCAGACAGTCAGGAAAACCAAGGAGTACATGTTACGTTTTTGAGGGATTTATGGATTACCTTTCCTTTCTTACTTTAAGGCTGGAAAGCTGTCCGCAATCACCCGACTTCGACAGACAGGATTACATAGTTCTTAATTCCGTAGCCAATGTTCCCAAGGCACTCTATCCGTTGGGAAGCTATGAGCGCATCCACTGTTTCTTTGACAATGACCGTGCAGGAATGGAAGCAATACAGCAAATCCGAAAGGAGTATGATGCTACCCGGTATATACGTGACGCCTCGCAAATCTACAGTGGATGTAAAGATCTGAACGAATATTTACAGAAACGAATAGCCGATAGGAAAGAGCAAGCGCAATCTGTCAAAAAGAGGAATGATACACTATCCAAGAAACCGAAAGGCTTCCGGTTATAGCCCACTATAACTACACGCTTCGCTTTCGTAGTTGTGGGCTCTCCCGAGGGGATTAGGGCTTTGCCCTAATGACCCACTCAGGGCGTTTCACCCCTGAGAACCCCGAGCAAAGAGTGACCCTCTCTTTGCAATCTCCGCTTATGGGTTACCCCTAAGAACCCCTCTGCGAAAGCGAGCAAAGTAAATCAATTGTAAACAAAGGAAAGAAGCTATGGCAACAAAATCAAGCATACATATCAAGCCTTGCAACATCGCATCGAGCGAGGCACACAACCGAAGGACTGCCGAGTATATGCGTAATATCGGGGAGTCCAGAATCTATGTCGTTCCCGAACTTTCCACCGATAACGAACAGTGGATAAATCCCGACTTCGGCACTCCCGAACTGCGAACTCATTATGACAATATCAAGCAAATGGTCAAGGAAAAGACCGGACGTGCCATGCAGGAAAAGGAAAGGGAACGCAAGGGAAAGAATGGAAAGATTATCAAGGTGGCGGGATGCTCACCCATCCGTGAAGGAGTATTGCTTATCAGACCGGACACCACACTGGCTGATGTACGCAAATTCGGTGAAGAGTGCCAAAGACGCTGGGGCATCACTCCGCTACAGATTTTCCTGCATAAAGACGAAGGGCATTGGCTGAACGGTCAGCCGGAAGCAGAAGACAAGGAGAGCTTCCAAGTCGGTAACAGATGGTTCAAACCAAATTATCATGCTCATGTCGTATTCGACTGGATGAACCATGAAACTGGAAAGAGCCGAAAGCTCAATGACGAGGATATGGCAACCATGCAGACCCTTGCTTCCGATATTCTCCTGATGGAACGTGGACAGGCAAAAGCTGTCACAGGTAAAGAGCATCTGGAACGAAATGATTTCATCATTGAGAAGCAGAAAGCCGAACTGCAACGTATAGAGGAAACCAAGCGACACAAGGAACAACAAGTAAGCCTTGCCGAACAGGAACTCAAACAGGTAAAAGCAGAGATACGCACGGACAAACTAAAGAAAACAGCCACCAATGCTGCTACCGCCATAGCAAGCGGTGTAGGTTCTCTTTTCGGAAGCGGTAAGCTGAAAGAACTGGAACATCACATCGAGCAGCTACATCAGGAAATTACCAAACGGGACAAAGCTACTGATGAATTAAAAATTCAGATACAACAAATACAGGAACAGCATAGCAGACAAATTCGTAATCTTCAAAGAATACATAATCAAGAACTTGAAGCCAAAGACAAGGAAATATCACGATTGAGCACCTTGCTTGAAAAAGCCCACAAATGGTTTCCCATGTTCAAAGAGATGTTGAGAATGGAAAAATTATGCGCTGTTATCGGGTTTACCAAAGACATGATAGAAAACCTCTTGACAAAGAAAGAATCCATACAATGTAGTGGCAAAATTTATTCCGAAGAACACAGGTGGAAATTTGACATCAAGAATGATATTTTTAGGGTTGAGAAACATCCGATGGATAGTGGTAAGCTTATGCTGACCATAAACCGACAACCCATAGTACAATGGTTTAAGGAACAATGGGAAAAGTTACAGCAGAATCTACGTAACTCGGTGCAGAGAGAGCAAAAATCCAGAGGATTTAGAATATAGAATAGCCTATTATTAATAAAATCAAGTATCTATGCATCCAAACAGATTGTTTTTATTACAGAATCAAAATCCTAAGAATTTATAAAAAATGAAGCCTAAAGAAGTTTTGGAAAAATGGATAGATTGCTTTAACAAAGCAGATGCTTATCATATAGCAGAGCTGTATGCTACTAATGCAGTAAATCATCAAGTCGCAAACGAACCAATAATAGGTAAAGAATCAATCTACAAAATGTTTGTGAATGAATTTGCCACTGCTAAAATGGTTTGTATGGTGGAAAATATTTTTGAAGATGGCGAATGGGCTATCATGGAATGGAAAGACTCTCTTGGACTTCGTGGATGCGGATTTTTTCATGTAAAAGATAACAAAATCGTCTTTCAAAGAGGGTATTGGGATAAACTTTCATTCTTGAAGCAACACAATCTTCCAATTGAATAAGTACTATCAGAATACGGACTGGGAAATTGAAATACCCAGTCCGAGTTATATAATGAATTTTACTTGTTAAACTATTTAAAGTCAGTTGGATAACAAACCATACCTTTCACATTCTCAGTAGCTCCAGGTATTAATTCAGCCACCATGCAATATTCATGAGAGACTTCGAAAGGAAATTCAATTCCTAAATCGATAGCCTTGCGATAGCCAAATCGAGGATAATACTCTTTATGCCCCAATACGACTGCTGTGCCGTAACCCAAAAGTGCTGCCCTCTGATGGGCTTACTGAATCAACATCCCCCCCCCAATTCCCTTACGCTGGAATTCCGGCAAGACTGCCAATGGAGCTACACTCAGGGATGTGACAGACTGGGTGTCACTGTCTATCTTTACTTCTGTAAGTAAGATATACCAGACAATTTGTTTTTCTGTCATTTTCTTGTTCTTATCTAATTGTTAGGCTCATTGTTGTTATACATTGTTTAATTATAGATAAATCGTGAATATCCTTCTCTCTTAAATCGTAGCCCGAATGGAATACTTGTTGCCCTTTTGCAGAAATGCAAGGGATGCTTCTGCCTTCAAAGACTGCTGTTCCAAAATAGTCCGGTTGAAATTCATACCAGCCTCCATCCAAGTCGGCTTGTTTGGAAGTGCCGTCCGCATTCAAGACAAAAGGATGGATATCAATATAGCCTAATTCTTTGCTATACAGTTCCACACGGGTGGGCAACCAATTTGTTTCAATTTGATATCCTCTCTCCTGCAAAAGATCAAGGAGTTGGTCTGTATAATTGGCATCAAAATCAATGTCAATATCTCTATGCAAGCGGGTTTGCTGTCCGTACAAGACATCCACTCCCCAGCCTCCATCCAACCAAAACTGCATGTCCAGGCTTTCCAACAAGTCCAAAACTTGAAATAACTCTGTAATCGTAGTGTGTTCTTTCTTTGTCATATAATAATTCTTTAATAAATAATACTATGCGTAATTATCCAACTGCTTGATTGAAGAAATAAAATTTGCACCCACTCCAATCAGAAAGATAACCCATCCGCTGATCATAAAGACGGATGTGATACCCCATGCTTCCACCCAATATCCTGAAGCTACGATACCCAGCATTGATGGAAAGGTACTCAAACTAAAGATGAGAGAAAAAGTCCGTCCAAGCATGTCCGAAGCCAAGTTCTGCTGAATAATAGCGATGAAAAGCGCATGGTAAATGGAATAGGCTATGCCTCCTGTAAATGTTAGGCAAACAAAACCTATAAATGCGCTTGATGGTAAATAACTGGCGCTAATCAGATACAATCCCAATATCACATAAGCCGTATGCATCACTAATGTTTGCTTGCTTTTCAAAGCCTTACAGGCAAGTACTAAACCGCCCAACAATGCCCCTGAGCCCCAACCCATTTCCACAACTCCCATTTGCAAAATGTTTCCGTTGAAATGCAGAAGCGTCATAAAAGGAAATAACGTAAAAACAGGCATAAGGACAAAAGTCACCAGCGTAAAGCATACGAATAAAGGCAAAATGCCCATTGTACGCCGCAAGGTATGCCAACATTCCGTCAGTTCTTTTTTGAAATCTGGAAGAACTTTCGTTTTTTGAAGAGAAGGAATCTGGACACAAAGTAAGGTCAGACAAGCAGCAACAGCTCCGATCACATCTATGAGCAGAATATACTGTATGGGAAGCCAAACAACGAGGCTTGCCCCTACAACGGGAGCTATCACCTCACTGAAGGATTGAATGGAATGGTACAAACCTGATACCCTGACAAGATGGTGCTTGGGAACCAGTAGAGGGATGCTTGCCTGTAAAGCAGGTGCATGAAACGTACTGCCTATTGAACGACAAGCAGTCAATAGATAAAAAAAAGAAAGGTCTTTATAACCCTTGGTTATCACAATAAAAAGACATAGGGTACAGAACGCGATGAACAAGTCCGAATAAAACATCGTTTTCTTTCGATTCCATCTGTCAACATAGACCCCGGTAAACAAGCCTAATACAAATTGTGGTAAAAATCCAGCTAAAATAGCCAGAGATAAAGCTGTCGGGGATTTAAATTCGTTGCTAATCCAAAAAATAATGGAGAAGCCAACAATCGTACTTGTTAAAATAGATATGAGTTGGCCTATTCCTATCACGGCCAAAGTTGATTTCCAATGATTCATTGTGCTAATATTTCATGCGTTTATAGATAAGTACTTTCGTACATTAAGCAAAACGAAATTCTATCCACACAAAAAACTTGTATTATAATCCACTCCTGACGTTGGAATACAATAACAAATACTTTCAGGACGATGTAAAGTCCTGAAAAATCAAACTGAATGGATAGATAAATATTAGTCTTTTCTCATCGGATTCTTTTAATATCGCTACTCTTTTATTATGTAGTGGTTGTATTATCTTAAATAAAACAAAAACACCTGACTTTACATTCTTGGGTGTAAAACTGGGTGTTTGTTTTGCAATCTGCTGATTTTCAGCGTTTGTTGCGGAGAGAGAGGGATTCGAACCCCCGGTACCTCTCGGTACGGTAGTTTTCAAGACTACTGTAATCGACCACTCTACCATCTCTCCTAAACTTTGGCTGTAGGCCTTGGTTGTGGTTTGCGAGTGCAAAGATACTACGTCTGTTGGAATTGACCAAATGTTTTGTGGATTTTTTTTGAAAAAACTTTGATTTTTCTTCTTTTAGGTCGAAATGGGGTAGTTTGGCAGGCGCGTAAGGCGGGTGCGCGTGGTATTTTGTGGTGTTTTTTGCGGTGTGCAGAAAAGCGAAGGGTTTAGGGATGAAGGTGAGATTGTGTAACTAATTGTTGGGGTCTATGAATTATTATGCTGAGTGTGCGGTGTAAACTCAGGTCGAAGCATGGGGTTATGATAAAATGGGGTGGGGTGTGTGGTAATATATATAACATCGTAATTTTTCATCTGCTTGCCATTGTTTGAACTACGCGATGGGCTATAGTCAAAATTAGTTCCGCGATTGCCAAAATTAGTTCCGAGCTTGTTGAAATTAGTTCCGAGCTTGTTTGAATTAGTTCCGAGCTAGTTTTAAGCAATTCGGAATTACTGATAATTGGCGTTTGCAGGAAAACATCAAAGTAGGTTTCACGTACGCTATTCTCGCTTTGAAATGAAGGTCGAGGCGAATTGTTTATTTTTGTGCTTATTTACCTATATATTAAATCTGCTTTGTACGCAAGAAGCAGTGAAATGTTTTTCGGTTTAAAGTGATTGGAGATTATACTTTGTGGAATAGGTATAAGTGTATGTCAAAAAAAATGGTTCGTTTTTAGAATGCTCGTTACGCCCATGATTCGTGGCAGAGGTATAATCCGCAAGAATACTGTGAACTGAAATCCTGCGTGTGCTTAAAATAATATGTGTTATGCACTAGAAAAGAACGTCCGGTTTCTTCGCTAAGGTCCATTTTATGCAAAAAATAGGAGTTTTTGATTGGTAGAAAAGTAGAAAAATAGATGCGATACTTTGATTATTTCGGTCGTTTATTGTGCAAAATCAGGGAGTAGCTTGTAAAAATGATGTATTTAATAGTAAAAATGTTGTATTGCTCAAAAATTACACACCAATGCAACATAAGTAGGAGCTTGGTAGCGGAAAACTGCATAATTTTGCATCGTGAAAATGAAACGACAGTTATGCGGTCTGGCAATAGCCATGACAAATGTAACTAAAATCAAGCAAACAGCGATACATTCGCACCGCTCATTTTAAATACATTTTTTCGCGCTGTCTTCAGATCGTCTATACAATATATATAGACATCGACGCGGTTAGAGCAAGCAGAGAACAGCATCGCTCAGACTGGGAAACCTTGAGGTGACTCACTCATTAACCAACACAAAACACGAAGACAAAACTAAACTATTTCACGCATCGAAATCAGGCGCACTTTCAGATTAGATGAACACCTGGTAACAAGGAACACCGTTTGACGGTGCTGAGGCTTAAATGCTCCTTTACCAATTCGATGCAAGTTTCCCTGTTTTGCTTCCAACCCCGTTGCAGGTCTGGTTTCATGCTGCTTGTATTAAGTTACATAGCGTCACATACTGAGTTAGAATTCATAGATAGGTTAAAATAGATACTCGGGTAAGAAGGTTGTTAAGGAAAGAATTATCGAGCTTTAGGCATTTCCGAGTAGTGTCTTTGCTCATGAGGGAAACACCCAAAAGGTGACCCGCATATTGGCGACTTCGATGATGGGAATCATTGAAGTCGCATTTTTTTTATTCGTACAGACAGAAATTCTGGCTTTTATTATTGTTCTGTAGAGTTTTGTGTAAACCTTGGGTCAGTAGTAAATAGGTGTGGAATAGTAGCATTTAGGTGAGGCATAGCATTGCTGCTTCGTACGTTTTGATAATCAGCATGAGATAAAATGTTATATCCCGATTTCATTTTTTTTCGCGTGTGGAAAATGCGCGGAAATGCCCGTAGATAAAGGGTTCGATGACGATTTTAGGGTGTGGAAAACTTTCGTGGTGCGATATTAGGCGACGAAAAAATTTGGATTTCGGGGTGTGCGCGTTGTATCTTTGCAATAGCGAAGTCAGGCTGCACCTCAGCATAGCTTTTGAGAGCAAGCTCTCATCGCTCTGCATTCGGTTTGCACTGACATTGCAATAACAATAAAGGTTGCACTGCTGCATTGATAAGTTGCACATGAGCCTTGAGAGATGAAAAAACAGTATTCCTTATTGATTCATTCAGCGTTCTTTGACATTTTGTTACAACAGAAAGTAAGACAGGTAGGCCTGTCTGAAACCCGGGATGCGTTGTTGAGTTTTACCACACGATTTTGCGACTGAGTCAAAACCTTGGCTCAACAAGAAAACTTAAAAACCAAAGAAAACTAACTGAAAAATACTGCCAATCAAGATTTTGTGCGTACTTTTGCAAGTTAGTAAGTTAGTCGTGGTATAGAATGGCACTTTGCTGAAAACAAGTGGCAGGGTTGTGCGTTGCTGTTTTGACTGCATGCACTTAGCCTTACCTTCTGTTACCACGGCAGAATAATTAATGCATACACCGGCTTGCCAATGTGGTGTAAAAATAGAAATTCGGGCGTCGGTGTCGGTCGGGATAATGGGCTGAATGGATGATGGATTCAGATGAATAGCCTTGATTATCATCTGTTTGGCTGTAAGGAAACAAGGATTGATTTATCTGAACTTGCACGACGCATTGCCTATACCCCGGTTGAATAAAATACAGTTTACTCCTATTACCCTAATATGAAAAAATCATCCTTTTTTGCTCTTTTGCTGAGCTTGATTCTGAACATAGCTTTTGTGGGTTGCGATACCAGCAATGATGTGGATTACGAGCTCTCGCGCGACTGTTTGGTTTCGGGCGTGATTATGGGAAATTTGCAGCGTACGCTCCACACGCTCAGTTCAAAGGGCGAGGACAGTACTTATGTCGTAACTGTGACGGGAACGATGTATCCCATGCATATAGATCAGAAGAATAACCTGATTTTCAATCTCGATTCGCTGCCCGTTGGTACCGATGTGTCGAAAGTAACCTTTTCTACTTTCAACGCTTCGGGTACCGGTTCGCTGAAGAGTATGATAACGGGTAAGGATACCGTGTTTGTGGCATCCGACAGTACCGATTTTACCGTACCGCGCGTACTCACAGTTTATTCTGCCGGCGCCAAATTTAGCCGTCAGTATACCATTGATATTCGCGTGCATCGCGAAGAAGCCGACACTTTTGCCTGGCAAACCGTTAGTGAGGGAGCTGCAAACAATGCGGCTGCCCATTATACCGAAAGCCGTGCAGTGGTATGTGGTAAGCAGCTCCTGGTGTTTGGTAAAACGCAGACCGGAACTGCCGAAGTTGTTGTTTCATCTACTGAAACGCCCGATTTCAGCCGCAGTCAGCAGCTCAATGCCCCCATTTATGTAGAATCTGTACAGTACTTTGCCGGAAAACTCTATGCGCTCAACGGCACTCGCCTCATGACAGCCTCTGCCGATGCACCTGCTGTTTGGACGCCCGTTGAAGGTACTCCCGACCTGACAGCACTGGCGGGCGCAGGCACCGACAGCCTTTATGCTGTTCATGGAAATAGCCTGTTTGCTACAGCTAATGGAACCGTGTGGGTGGCCAGTTCGATGGAAGCCGGAAACTCTTTGCCTACAGAAAATATCTGCGCTTCGCTGCAGAAATCACGTGTTGACGAATCGTACGAAAGCGTGATTCTGACGGGAACGCGCGAAGGTAAAGCCAGTGTTTGGAAACGCGACATTGACCGCAAGGGCGACTATGTTTACCCCTGGATTAACCTGCCTCAAACCGAGGAGTTGGGCAAGTATGCCTGTCCCGTTTTAACCCATACCACCCTCATTTCTTACGACGATGCTGTAGTACTTACAGGTCTTACTGCCGAGGGTAAAGTAGCTCCTTTCTATGTGAGCCGCGATTATGGACGCACCTGGCGCCCCAACGACATGAAGCATCCGGCTATGCCCCAAAGCACTTCGTTGGCCGTAGCCGTTGATGCCGACCATTACGTTTGGGTGGTGTGCAGCGGAACAGGCAATGTATATAAAGGCCGCATCAACCGTTTGGGATGGGCACAGGAAGATACCCGTTTCGACCGCAGTGTGCGTCGGTGATTCCTTTTGGGCACCGGTAGGAGCTACAACCTTCGAAGTTTAGCTTTATACTGTGCGTGCCATCCTTCAAACTGTTAGCATTTTAAGCAACCTCCCACTTCATTTCCTATCATCATGCGCTATTTAATCTGTCTGTTAGCCCTCGTTTGCAGTCTGCACGCCGCAGCGCAAAACGACGAAACCGTTTACCGTCTGGAATTAGGCGGAGGTGTGGGTATGGGGCTGAACCTGACAGATGTGGATGGGAAAATTGGATTGGCCGCAGCGGCAGTAGCCCGTTTCCCGCTCAATCCCCGCATGGCCGTAAAGGCACAGTTCAGCTATTCGCAGATAAAAGGTGCAACCGATGGCATAAAGAATTTTTACCCCATCGATCCCTCACAGCCCGGTTCCGACCGCCTGCACTACGAAGTGAGCGACGGCATTTACGACCTTTCAGCACTCTACGAACTTCATTTCCTGCCCTATGGATATGTGCGCGACTACAAAGGATATTCTCGTATCGTTCCTTATCTCCAAATGGGCTTTGGATTGACCTACGGACCGGCGGGCAAAGCTTTCAGCGCCAACATACCTTTAGGTTTTGGCGTAAAGTATAAAGTAGCTCCGCGCTTGAACTTAGGGCTCGACTGGCTGATGCACTTCAGCCTGTCTGATAAACTCGACGGACTCGATGCCCCCTTGGGTATTAAATCATCCGGTTTCCGAAATAAAGACCATTACTCGGCCCTGACCCTGACTTTGACGTACGACCTCAATCCGCGTTGCCCCACCTGCAATCGTGATTAAGCAGCTTTGTCATCGTTCTGTCAGGTTAGTTCCCTCCGGAACCGTACAGTCTGTTTTGCGAAAACAGCAACAGTCCAGTTCACACAAACTATAATCGCCACTACAGCGCAGTACCGATTCATTATAGCTTATGCAAACTCACTCTTCAAGCATTCCAACCCACATTGCCATCATCATGGACGGCAACGGACGATGGGCCAAAGCGCGCGGAATGAACCGCAGCATGGGTCACCAGCAGGGTGTGGTAGCCGTTCGCGAAATCACCACGGCTTGCTCAAATCTCGGCGTGAAATACCTTACGCTCTACACCTTTTCGACCGAAAACTGGAACCGGCCGGCCGACGAAGTAGCCGCATTGATGTCGCTTATCCTGACCTCGCTCGAAGAGGAGTTGTTTATGAAGAACAACGTTAAATTGCGCATCATCGGTGATCTCAGCCGTGTGCCCGACGTAGTGAAACAGTCGATACTCGGACTGCAGGAACGCACCGCAGTCAATACCGGCATGACGATGGTTATAGCCCTGAGCTATAGTTCACGTTGGGAAATTACCGACACTGTCAAGCGCATCGCAGCCGAAGTCGCAGCCGGAAGTATCAAACCTGAAGAGATTACCGAACAACTCATATCGAGTCGTCTTGCCACTTCGTTCATGCCCGATCCCGATTTGCTGATTCGCACCGGAGGCGAAATGCGTCTGAGCAATTACCTGCTCTGGCAATGCGCCTACACTGAGTTTTATTTCTGCGATACTTATTGGCCCGACTTCCACGAAGCCGATTTGCTCAAAGCCATCGAGTGGTTCAATCGTCGCGAACGCCGTTTCGGCAAGACGAGCGAACAGGTTGAAGCGCAAAAACCTTGAGCCATACAGTTTTAGCCCATCCGTTTTTCCCACTATCGTAAGCTATCATGATGCAATCGTAAGTCATCATGTTGCTGACGTAAGCCACAAACGCTATACATTAGCCCCTCTCACTAATCCTTTTCATGCTGCAAATGAACAGTTCACGCATCTTGACCCTGCTGCTCGCCCTCGCTGCAACGCTGAGTATGCAGGCACAAACAGACAACACAACGAAAATTGCACCCGATATCAATTATACCGCCAATCACCAACGCTACGAATTGGGCGGAGTGGTTATTGACGGTGTAAAAAACTACGACAATGATTACCTTCTGAGCATTTCGGGGCTGAATGTCGGACAGATTTACGAAGTGCCCGGACCCGATATCAGCGATGCCGTACGCCGTTTTTGGGAGCAAAAGGCTTTCTCTAATGTACAAGTAACCGCCGACAGCATCGTAGGAAATAAAATTTTCCTGCACTTCACCCTCACCGCCTTACCTCGCATATCGAGTATCAAGTATAGCGGTGTAAAAAAGTCGGAACGCGAGGACTGCGAAAAAATTATCGGATTGCAGCCCGGTATGCAAATCAACACCGACATTATCGACCGCGCCAAACATTATATTAAAAAGCACTTCGAAGAAAAAGGATTTAAAAACTGCGAAGTCAATATAGTGCAGCGCGAAGACGTAACCGGTGACAACCGCGTACTCGTCGACATCGACATCAATAAAAACGAAAAAATCAAAGTCAGGAAAATCTTCATCACCGGCGCCAAGCCCGAACACGTACGCAAACTCAAGAAAGCGATGAAGAAAACCCACGAAAAAAGTTTCGTAAACATCTTCCGCTCCAAGAAGTTCCTGGCCGACAAATATGAAGAAGATAAAGGCTTGCTCGTTGAAAAACTCAATTCATGGGGTTATCGCGACGCCCGCATCATTTCCGACAGCGTACAATCCATCGACGACAAACACGTAAATGTATACCTCGACGTTTATGAGGGAACAAAGTATTATGTCCGCAACATCTCGTGGGTAGGAAATACCGTCTACAATTCCGACCTTCTGGAACGCGTGTTGCAAATGAAGAAAGGCGACGTCTATAACCAGACACAAATGAACGAACGCCTTTATCAAGACGAAGACGCCATCGGTAACCTGTATTACAACAATGGTTACGTGTTCTACAACCTCGACCCCATTGAAATCAATATCGACGGCGACTCCATCGACCTTGAAATGCGTATCCGCGAAGGACGTCAGGCCACCTTCAACCACGTTCGCATCGCAGGCAACGACCGCGTTTATGAAAACGTCATTCGCCGCGAACTTCGAACCAAGCCCGGCGACCTCTTCTCGATGGAAAGCATCAAGCGTTCGCTGCAGGATTTGGCCCAAATGAACCAGTTCGACCCCGAAGCCCTGCAAAGCGAAATATTCCAGAATATCAAGCCCGATCAGGTGACAGGAACCGTCGACCTCACCTATCCCCTCACCACCAAAGGCGGTGACCAAATTGAACTCTCAGCCGGTTGGGGACAAACAGGTATTGTAGGTCGTGTCGGATTAAAGTTCACCAACTTCAGCGTACAGAACCTCTTTAGCGGAGGTGCCAAGCGAGCCGGATTCATTCCTCAGGGCGACGGACAAACCCTTTCGCTCCAGGTGCAAACCAATGGTACCTATTACCAAAACTACTCGCTCTCGTTCCTCGAACCCTGGTTAGGAGGTAAGCGACCCAATCAGCTCTCTTTCTCAATCTTCTACAGTAAGCAGAGCGATATCAACTCCAACTACATTAACCAGAATTATTACAACAACTATTATAATTACCTCTACGGAACCGGTGTCAACTCCAACTACTACACCGACGCCTACGACCCCGACAAATATGTAAAGATGCTCGGTGTCAGCCTCGGTTTTGGTAAGCGTCTGCGTTGGCCCGACGACTATTTCACCTTCATGGCCGAATTGTCGTACACCCGCTACATGCTCAAGTCATGGCAGTACTTCCTCATCACCAATGGTAATTGCAACAACATCAACCTCTCGCTCTCGCTGCAGCGCAACTCAACTGACCACCCCTTCTATCCCCGAAAGGGTTCAGAGTTCCTCTTCCAAGTAACAGCCACGCCTCCCTATTCATTGTGGGACGGCCGCAACTACAAGAACCTGGCCACCGACAGCCGCAGCGCCAACTTCCAGAAAGAGACGCAAGAGAAATACCGCTGGATTGAATACCACAAGTGGAAACTCAAATTCCGCAACTTCACCGCCCTTGCCGGCGTAGTCAAAGCGCCCGTGCTCATGACCCGTGTTGAATTTGGTATCCTTGGTGCTTACAACCAGCATAAAAAGTCACCCTTCGAAACCTACTACGTCGGTGGTGACGGTATGTCGGGTTATTCATCGGGCTACGCCACCGAAACCATCGGTCTTCGTGGTTACGACAACGGTGCCCTTGCCGGTAACTCAGCCCCCGATGCCTACGCTTATAGCCGCATGACCCTCGAGCTCCGCTATCCGCTCATGCTCGAATCGTCCACCTCTATTTTCGCCCTCGCATTCCTCGAAGGCGGTAATGCATGGACCGATGTCAAGAAATTCAACCCCTTCAACATGAAGCGTTCAGCCGGTGTTGGTGTCCGCATTCTGTTGCCCATGGTTGGTTTGATGGGTATCGACTGGGCATACGGTTTCCAGAAATACGTCAACGGAACCAAGGCCGGTGGATCACAGTTCCACTTCATTATCGGTCAGGAATTCTAAGTCGCGTATAACCGTCAGGTCCCATTTCGTACCGGCGTTTTCATTCAAGTAAATCCCAACGGCAGGCGCAGCCTTACCTACGCCTGCCGTTTTTTTTAAAACATAGCTTCGGAACAACCCGCTTTTTCTCAGCACTAACTTCATCAAGAGCCTGGCAGAACTCAAGTCCCCTAAGCCCGTTGAAGTAGTTACCCGCCGGCCAATAAAGAAGCCGGAAAGGAAAAATGCGATACACATTGTCAAACAACTCCTAAAACCTATACGCCACATGAAAAAAATCATTCTCCTCCTTTGCGTGCTCTGCAGCAGCGTTGCAGCCCAGGCACAGAAGTTCGCCCTCGTCGACATGGAGTACATACTCAGCAACATTCCTGCCTACGAGCGCGCCAACGAACAGTTGAATCAAACCTCAAAGGCATGGCAAGGCGAAATTGAAGCCCTCGCCAACGCCGCCGAAACCCTGTATAAGAATTACCAGAACGAAAGCGTATTCCTGAGCGAGCAGCAAAAGAAAGAACGCGAAAAAGCCATTGTCGATAAAGAAAAAGAAGCCGCCGACCTCAAGAAAAAATATTTCGGTCCCGAAGGCGAACTCTTCAAGAAACGTCAGGCCCTTATCGAGCCCATTCATGACGAAATTTACAACGCCATCAAAAGCATAGCCACGACCAAGAATTTCCAGCTCATTCTCGACCGCGCATCCGATGCAGGCATCATTTTTGCCTCGCCATCCATTGATATAAGCAATGAGGTGCTGGCCAAACTTGGCTATTCCAATTAAAAATTCTATCTTTGCTGCGCGCAAAGCCCCTGAATGCCAAACTTTAAGCAGCAGTGCTTCGGGCGCAGGCAGTCCGCGTTGGCAATTAGCCGCCGCAGTTCACAATCCATATTTAGTAAATCATAAAAATCAACTAATACAATGTTCAAGAAATTACTGTTGATGGTGCTTTTCCTCGCACCCCTGAGCCTCTGCGCTCAAAAGTTCGCCCACTTCGATTACGCTTCAATCATGCAGTCAATGCCCGAAGCTAAAACCGTACAGACGGAACTCGAAGCCCTCTACAAGCAATATCAGACCGAGCTCGAAGGTATGCAGAAAGAGTTGCAGACCAAGGCCGAAAAGTATCAGAAGGAAGATACCGACGCTACCCCGATCAACATCAAAGAGCGTCACAACCAGGAACTCCAGGAAATGTACCAGCGTTTGCAGCAGGCACAGCAGGACAATGCTGAAAACTTCCAGAAGGCACAGCAAACCAAAATGCAGCCTGTAACGCAAAAGGTTATGAACGCTGTCAACGCCGTTGCCCAGGAAGGCGGCTTCGTTTACATCGTCGACAAAAACGGTGCACAAACTGCCGGTATCGTCATCAACGAAACCCTCAGCACCGACGTTACCTCACAGGTAATGAAGAAGCTTGGCATCACCGCAGCAGCTCCCGCTCCTGCAGCCAAGAAGTAAATAAAATAAATGATGAATATCTCAACGTTCAATGTCACTGCACACACTGCAGAGCATTGAACGTTTTTTTTGTGTGAGAACAAAACGCCTTCATCACCTTCACCCACACTTCACTTCATTTTCCACATGCCGTTCAGACGAAGTAGGGTAGCCATAAGCACTTTCCCAGACTCAGTCGCAAAAGCGTGTGGTAAAACTCAACAATACATCCCGGGTTTCAGACAGGCCTACCTGTCTTACTTTCTGTTGTAACAAAATGTCAAAGAACGCTGAACGAATCAATAAGGAATACTGTTTTTTCATCCGTCAAGGCTCATGTGCAACTTATCCATGTGCAGTGCAGCCTGACTTCGCTATTGCAATGTCAGTGCCAACCGAATGCAGAACTTGAAAACTCGTTCTCGAAAGTTATGCTGAGGTGCAGCCTGACTTCGCTATTGCAAAGATACAACAGGCACACCCTGAAATCCAAATTTTTTCGTCGCCTAATATCGCACCTCAAAAGTTTTCCACACCCCAAAACGTTCGTTTATCCCTTTGTTTACGGGCATTTCGGCACGTTTTCCACACCCCGAAAAAAATGAAATAGGGATATATCAATTCTTCCCGTTTCGCTTACCCAAATGTACCAATCCGCAGTATCAACCCCGTTGCATCAGACCGCAACTTTGAGCCTGCGCCCATTTTCTCCCCCCTCCAACGCATTCCAACTTCCAGCTTCCCCCTTGAATTGTTGGGAAACAGCAAAAAAAAACTTACCTTTGTAGCAAAGCAAACACAAATCGCGTAGCTCATCATTGCCACTCCCAGCTTTCGCGTCAACGAGTCCGAGCCGCGCCAACTACCTCTAAATATCCACATCCGTTATGGAAACAACCCAACCCATAAACGAACAGTTCGGCGAACAAACCGCCTCACAGCCCCAAGTGCAACCCACCGTAGAGCCCATAATATCTGTACGCAATATACGCAAAACCTTCGACCGCCTCGAAGTGCTCAAAGGCATCGACCTCGACATCATGCCCCACGAAGTAGTCAGCATTGTCGGTCCCAGCGGAGCCGGCAAAACCACCCTGCTGCAAATCATGGGCACCCTCTATAAGCCCGACAGCGGCACCCTGCAGATAGCCGGTCAGCAAGTTCAAAGTTTGTCGGGCAATAAGTTAGCCGACTTCCGCTGCCACCATCTCGGCTTTGTCTTTCAGTTCCATCAGCTCCTGCCCGAGTTTACCGCCCTCGAAAACGTCATGATACCCGGTATGATAGCCGGTAATTCGCAGAGCGAAAACAAAAAACGCGCCCACGAACTGCTCGACTTTCTCGGACTCTCCCACCGCGCCGACCACAAGCCCTCCGAACTCTCCGGCGGCGAAAAGCAGCGCGTAGCTGTAGCCCGTGCCCTGATGAACAAGCCCGACGTTATTTTGGCCGACGAACCCTCCGGCAGTCTCGACACCCATAATAAGGAAGAACTCCACCAGCTCTTTTTCCGTTTGCGCGACGAACTTGGCCAGACCTTCGTCATCGTCACCCACGACGAAGCGTTAGCCCGCCTCACCGACCGCACCATCCACCTGGTCGACGGTCAAGTAGCCGACATCAGCCACTAAGCCCATTTTTACCCCCTTATTCACTTTCCAACAAGCACATCACACTCATGAATTTACAAATAGGCAATTATAATACCCTGCGCATCGTTCGCTTCACCGACCACGGAGCCTACCTCGACGGCGGCCCCCTTGGCGAAATTCTCATGCCCAAAGCCTACGTGCAGCGCAGCATGCGCCCCGGCGACGAAGTCAACGTATTCGTTTATCTCGACCAAAGCGAACGTCTGGTCGGCACCCTCGAAACTCCCTTGGCCCGTGTCGGCGACTTCGCCTTTCTCAAGGTAGCCTGGGTCAACGAGTTCGGCGCCTTTCTCGACTGGGGGCTGATGAAAGACCTTTTCGTCCCCTTCCGCGAGCAAAAGCTCCCCATGCAGCAAGGCCGTTCCTATCTTGTTCACGTCCACATTGACCCCGAGAGCCAGCGCATCGTAGCTTCCGCCAAAGTCGAACGCTACCTGCAGCCCGCCACCCCCTCACATTATCATCGCGGTCAGGAAGTAGAAGTCATCATCCAGCAAAAAACGCCCCTCGGTTTTAAAGTCATAGCCGACAACCGCTGCGCCGGAATGATTTACGACAACCAAATTTTCGAAGCCGAGCCCCATGCCGGCGACGTACTCTCGGCCACAGTTGTCACCGTGCGTCCCGACGGCAAACTCGACCTCTCGCTCCAGCGCATTGGCAAATCGCGTTTCCGCGACTTCGCCGAAGTACTTTTCGACGAACTCCGCGCTGCCGGAGGCACCCTGCCATTTACCGACAGCAGCACGCCCGACGAGATCAAAGAACGCTTCGGAGTAAGCAAAAAAACCTTCAAACGCGCCATAGGCACTCTGTATAAGCAGCAAAAAATCCGTATTTCGCCCGAAAATATCAGTCTAATTGACAGATAGAATGTTTAAAGAAAAAAAATAAAAAAACATGCAGGAAAATATACGGAAAAGTTTGTAGGATAAGAATTAAATTCCTATCTTTGTAGTCGTAAACATCAAGCAATTTATTGCGATGTTCATACTGATAGTTTTTTCATCTCTATATAAGTTCTGTGAGGCAACTGTGCGTTGTGAAACGCGTAGTTGCCATTTTTTTGTATGCTCGCCATGAGCATTAGCTAATGGGTGAAAGCAGGTCAGTAAATTTTAAGTGACGATACGCTTATAACTTGGCATACGGAATAGAAATAATCTCTCGTCTGTAGCAAGTTCATGGAGATAAAACGCCGTATTTTCGCTTCGATAATTCTACTCTTCCCTTCAAAAATAGTGCCAGAATACTGTGTGAAATAATCTACACAATGAAGTCGTTTGAACTTTTATGAAATTCAATCTTAACCTTTCTTTTTGAGTTCTATTTGTAAATAGCTTCATTCATAAAAAATGAGGAAATATTTTGTATGTTCCACGTCTTGAAACGTATCCGCAACCTCCGTCGTCTCACCTCATCACAGGCAGATGTCGCATTTTTTTGTTGAATTCAAAAAATAACTGCCGAAAGATTTGGTGCATTCGTCAGAAAGTACTACTTTTGCACTCGCAATACGGGATGTAGCTCAGTCCGGTTAGAGTACGCGTCTGGGGGGCGTGTGGTCGCTGGTTCGAATCCAGTCATCCCGACTTCGTTTTTTTCGCTTTCATGTTGTAAATATTCAGCATGAAAGCGTTTTTGTTTTCTATCGTTTCCTTTTTTTTCAACGCACTTGCGTCAGTAGCATTTTTTTTGATTTTGTCGAGAATTAGTGAGGATATTGGGGTTCATCCGATAAATCATGGCTCAGTAGCAAAAAAAGCCGAACAATTAAAAGATATGCTGAATACATTGTCAGCATATCCCCACACCTTTTTGCTACCGAATCCCAATAACCCCATCTTTTCAAACATATCCCATAGAAACCGGCAGCCCCGAGGCCGAGCAACATCAAGTTGCTTAGCCCCGGGGCTGTTTTAGTAAGTGGAGCCTGAGGTTTCAAGGCTCAAAGGTTTCAAGGAATCAACGAATAAAGAAGGAGGGGCAGTTAAGGCACCATGACCTTGCGGCCGTTCAGCACGTAAACACCCTTGGTCAAGGGAATGCTCACGTTGCCCTGCACCTTTTCGCGGTAAATGGTGCGACCCTGCACATCGCAAACCGTAACGAGCGTTTCCTGCGGAGCCACTACGATGATTTTGCCATTGCGCACGTACACGTCCATGTTCGCATCTGCATCAGTAGCCTGACCGATTTCAGTGTTCACCTGTCCTTCTTTTTGGTAAACACGTACCCAGTCGAACTCCGTGCGGTAAGTAAAGTTCGTGTCAGCCGGTTTAGCCCACGAGCCATTACCCACGCTCTGGTTCAGAATGATGTAGAAATGCTTGTCGAAGGGCCACTGACCCTTAGCCAAGGCATCAGCATCCGTCGATTTGGCGTACGAGAACACCTTGCGGCCATCCACATACCAGCTCAGCTTATCCTCCTCCCATTCCAAACCGAAGGTGTGATACTGCGTAGATTCGCACGAAATGGTGCTCGACTTTTTAGGGTTATTATCCTGACCGTGGCAACCAGCCTCTTTGTTGGCCCACTCCGAGTGAATGGTATGGAACGAATTATCCTTATCGTCAATCTGTTCCCAGATGTCAATTTCGCCATCCTTCGGCCAGCCCTTCACCGTTTTCGTCGGCATCATCCAGAAGGCCGGGAAGTTACCCGTGTGCGGCGTAGTCAGAATGCGCGCCTCGATTTTGCCGTAAGTAAAGTCAAACTTATCCTTACTTTCAATCGCACCGCTAATCATGGCCTGCTGCTGTCCTTTGTCGTCCTTTTCAGCAGCCAGCGTATTAGGCTTACACAGCATCACGAGTTTACCATCTTCCATGTAACCCGTTTGCTGCTGTCCCTCCTCAGTTTGCGCCACAAAGCGTTTCCACGTAATGCCGTGTCCCACCTCCGAGCGGCTCCAGTATTTTGAATCGGGCATGCTGCCGTTAGCCGTATTGAACTCATCAGCCATCACCAGTTTGTAGTCAGCTTCAGCCGTAGGTTCAAAGTCAACCGTCATGCGCACCTCGCCATTCACGCTGTCAGCCTTCACAATGTGAACCTTCGCATCGTCCACGGTGTACTCGCTCCACTGGCGGTTACCGTGAATGTACTGTGCCCCGTCAAGGTTATGACCGTGGCGCACCGTCAGTTTGCCCGGCTTGTAACCCTCGGCAGCCGGAACAAGCAAAGTGTTCAGCGCACGGCCGTAAGGCACCTCGGTGGGCAAACCCTTGTTGCTCTTACCCACGATTGAACCATTGGTGGTACGAATGTCGAGTTTCGAAGTTTCAGGGTGTACGTTCAGAATAAAGTCCACCACATAACCCCCGTTAGCTTCAATCTGGTTCTCCTTGCCTCCCTCGGTCCATTGTCCGGCCGGGTCAATGTTGGCCCAATCCACCTTCAAGCGAGCGCGATAATTGCCATAGCGCAAGTTTTTGGGCAGTGTAAAGTTAGGCACTGCCAAGCCTGCGCTGGGCTGTACCGAAGCACCCTGCGAGTTTTTGTTGTTGAAGAACGAGTAGGCAAACAGCTCACCCGAAGGCGAGGGCGTACCGTCGGCATTCAGGGTATAATCAAAGTGTCCGTCCTGGTCAAGGTCAAGGTAAAGGTAGGCATGCATCGGGCCACCCTGATAGGTGATTTCCGTAGCAATTTCGTCGCCCGGAACAGCCGACACCTCCTCGCCAGTCAGGTTGCGGAACACCAACTCCTTGCCCGAGTGCGGCACAACGAGCGTCGAAGTACCTCCCTTCGTAGCCGTAAACTTCACGCGGTTCAATCGGCGGTCGGTGCGGCTGATAGCCAAATCCTCTGAGAAGTTGATGGGGTAATCCTTACCCTGCACCTGTCCGTCGGTCGACTTGAAGAACGGAATGAGTTCAACGTCGCCATCAATGTATTTGGCCGGAATGGTGTAGCAGCTGTCGGCATCGAGTTCGCGAGCCACCGCCATGTGTTCCATGTACTGCGGCGTGTCGAACACCAAACTGTCCGTGCTGGCCAAGTTACCGTGATTGATAATCATGTGCGAGAACTTGAAGTTCGGTGCAGGGCGCAGGCGCACTTTGTAATCCTTGCCAAACGGAATTTTTTCCTGGGCAAAGTCCGAACCATCCACCTTCAGCACATCACCGTTCAGTCCGCCGCCGTTCGGGCGCGTACCGCGCTTCACGGTTACCTGCTGATTATCGGTGTACACCACCAGACGCATATCGGCAAAGGCACCGCGGTTATTGTAGATGGTGTTGTCGGCTGCCGTGTTGCCGCCCGGGTCCACGCAGTCCCAGTCCACCTTGTAGCGCACGCGGTAAACACCGGGTTTCAAGGTGTCGGGCACCGTAAATTCGGGCATGTTCAGGCCGGCATTGGCCGACTGTCCGGCACTGTTCTTTCCCTTGAAGTGGCTGTAGGAAAGCACCTCGCTGCCGGGTTTCACCTGTTCGCCGTCCACCGCCACATCGAAGCGTCCGTTCTGGTTCGTGTCCAGGTAGAAGTAGCCGCTCATGGCATTACCCTTCCAGTTAAAGCCCACCTGCACCTTTTCGCCGGGCTTAGCCGTCAGCACCTGGTCGAGCACTTTGTTGTAGAGTTTGCGCGTAACGCCTTGGTTCACGGGCACTACGGTAGCCTCGGCCTGACTTGCGGGCTTGAACGTCACCGAATTGAGCAGACGGTCGTTGTTCTTAATGCTCTGATCTTCGTCGAAGTTAATGCCGTAGTACACGCTGCTGAAGCGCGGAGTTGAATTGTCGTCGATGATGATGTCGTCCACGTAGAACAGGAAGTCCTGCTTCAAGTCGTGGGTCGACTTCAAGTCGGGCACTACGAGCAAGTTGTGAATTTCAATGCCGTTGGCACCGCTCACGGGGAACACCGCATCGCACCATTTACCCGGCTGCACCTTGGCCGTCGAGGTTTGCCAGAACTGTTCCGTGGTAGTGGGCTGCCAGGGGCGGTCGGTGCGTCGTCCCAAACCGATGAGCATGACGCGGCTGTCCGAGGGCGTCCATATTTTCACATGCACATAGCGCACCTTGTTTTTCAGTTCAAAGGGCTTTTTCAGCGTCACCATGGCTCCGAAGGTGTTGCTGCCGAAGCGCGAACGCTGTGCGCCGAGCACCTTGGCCGACTTGTTCGGGGCAAAGCCCAAAATGTCGTCGACCTCGGTATAGGGGTTAGCCGTAACCTTGGCGTTACCTTTGAGGCGTTTGTCGCGGAACGGTGAATGTTCCCAAGTATCGTACACACCTACTTTGGCGTAGCTCTCGGCTGTTTCAAAGTCGCAAAGCAGGGAATCGGTTTGTGCCATCATGCCCATCGGAAAGAGCAAGCCGGCCAAACTGAGGTATTTCTTTATATTCATGGTAGTTTTGTCTGAATAGTGTGGATGATTTTAGTAAATAGATACTGTGTGGAGCAGCGGGCAAGCCTTGCTGTCGGTAATGGTGATGCGCACAATTTTGGCTTTGTAGCCCGTGCCGTAGCTGTTTTGCGTGCTGCCATTCAGCGGAATGATACGCTTGTAGCCCACCGTGGTGGTAGCAATGTTACCACCGCGTTTCACAAAGTTCTGACCATCTTCGCTGGTTTCGATTGAGAAACCCTTGATGCGCTGTCCCAAACGGATATACTCCATCATCGACACGTAGCGAATGGTTTGCGGCGTGTCCCACTCAAAGGTCAGCGTAGCCGTCTTCACGTCGTCGTCGGTTGCCCAATAAGTATCTTTCTTGTCATCCTTCAGATTATCTGCCACGTAGGTCGTCTTTGCACCATTGGCGCGCGTGGCTGAGGCCGTCACTTTGGCCGTCTTAGCCAAATCAGTACCCAGACGCTTTTCGAGTTCCTTACCAAATTCCTCCATGCGCTTCACGGTCTGCTCAGGCAGCTCACCCGATTTGTCAGGCGGCAGGTTCAGAATGAGTGTAGCGTTTCGTCCCACGGTTTCGAGGTACATTTGGAAAAGGCGTTCGGTAGAGTGAATGGTTTCGCCCTGATGCCAGAACCAGCCGCCCGAAGTAGCCTTGGCATCGCTTTCGCCCGGATGCCAGCGCCAACCGTTTTCGTCGCCATACTCGCCATCGCCCATCGCCCAGCAAGTTTCGCCGGCCCATCCGGCTTCGTTACCAATCCAGCGTGCTTCGCCACCCACACCCCACATAATGATGTCGGGGCAGGCGTTGTGAATAGAGTCGCGCAGGTTGGGAATGTCGTAGTACACTTCGGCATTGCCAATGGTGCGGTTCTTGTCGGATTCGCCACCATAGTAGCCACCGCCACCGGTTGCACCATCGAACCACATTTCAAACTGATCGTGACCATAGGCAGCTGCTTCAGCACATTGAGGGAAGAACACCTTCTTGGTGTAATCATCGGTATAATTGCCGTTTTCATCCTTTTTACCCCAGTAACGGCTGTTGCGGTCCCAGGGCGAAATGTAGAAGCCGTATTTCAGCTTAAGTTCCTTAGCTGCCTCGGCAAAATCCTTAGGAATATTGGTTTGTTTACCAAATTCATTACCAGCGTTTTTCACACAGTGTTCTGTCGTAGTTGTTGGCCACAAGCAGAAACCATCGTGGTGTTTAATCACCGCGATGCCACCCTTCATGCCGGCTTTCTTTGCCGTTTCGAGCCATTGTTTGGGATTGGGCTTTTTCGTAGGGGCAAACAAAGAGCGATCTTCATCGCCGTTACCCCACTCACGTCCGGTGTAGGTGTTCATACCATAGTGGAAGAAGGCATAGAACTCCGTTTCGTTCCACTTCAACTGACGGTCAGAAGGTACGGGAAATACCGGTGCAGGCGTGTTCTCTGCATCGGTGAGCGTTTCCGTTTCAAGCTTGAAATCGTCCTGCGCTTGCACAGCTACAGGAGCAGCTGCTCCCAGACACAAGGCTGTGAACAGCAATAAATGCTTCTTTTTAGCAATCATTACGCTTAAATTAAACTATAAGCAGATTGGCAGAATCAGAATTAAGGTCTTGCGATTGTACAAAGGACGATGAATCCTCAAAATTCTACCCCCCCACTTTTTTATGAATAGATAGGAATTTCTTTTTGTCGTTTACTGGGGCGACACAACCGTTTCGTACCGCCACACTCAGCCATTGTGAAAATAGCCAAGTCAAAGAAAAGTGTAAGGAAGGATGCCAGGGCCATATGCCCCCGCGTAGTGTTTCAGCTTTGACAAAACATACCCAAAGCCCATTTGTATGCAAATCATGGATTGATGTCGTGTTTTTCAAAATGCTGAACCAAGGTTAAGTCTGGCTTCGATCGCTTTATCGAAGTACTTGGGCAAAAGTACAAATATATTTTGTCCAATCAAAGTGCATTTCATCTTTTAACATGTATCCCAGCTTTCATGGAAGTTTTAGGAGCTAAGGCGGAGTAGGGGGTAATGCCATCTGCGTTTTGCGCATGTCGTTGGGGAACTGAAACGCTCACACCCGATTCGTTGCAGGTTGAAAACAAGTTAAAAATTCGTCACCGTATTTTTCCCACTTTTTTCTATGATTTCACCCCCAAACAGGCACGGCGAAAATAATTGTTCCGCGCCAGTCAAAATTAGTTCCAAGGTTGTTGAAATTAGTTCCGAGCCTGTCAAAATTAGTTCCGAGCTAGTTGAAATTAGTTCCGAGCTAGTTTTGAAAGAAACGGAAAAAATTTCAACAAGCGCGGAATCGCTGATAATCAGCATTTTCCGAAAAACCACAAATGCGGTTTGCCCAAGCCTCCTTTCGCGGTATTCACAACCGCCAAATGCCGCCAATGTGGGTAGTAGTTGGGCCGTGTAGGGGAGTTGTTGGCGTGACATTTTTTAACATACATTTCCCGTGTGTTTTGCGCCCGATATTTCGAGTGTTTGTTTGTGCCCGATGTTTCGAGTGTTTGTTTACGCCCGATATTTCGCGCGATTTGCGCCCGTGTGTGTCGGGGGGCGTTGCCCCTATTCCGACGTTCTGCCCTTACAGGGCGCGATACCTTTTAAACCCAGTACATGGGGGAACCCAGGGTGTCGCAGTCCTTCGGCCTGCTTTACCCTGGGCTGAGATACCATTGCCCTTACAGGGCGCCGCGGGTTCAAAACCATTGAATTACAGCACGTTTTATGTGTATTTTATATCCTAACCATGTGGTTTAATGACATTATTGCAATTCGTAGCTTTATGCAAACATGCGCCCTATTGAAGCGCGATATAACACGCTGTATTTCAATGGTTTTGGAATCGCGGCGCCCTGTAAGGGCAATACAAAAAAACACGGACGTGTTAGGCTACTCTTCTAACTCGCACGCCACGAAATGAAAATCCTTTTGCGCCTTTTCTTGCGGAAATGCAAAGTAAGTGCAGCGGCACTGCGTACACAGCTGCCCCTCCGCATCGTAAAGTTCCGCATCAATGAGCAAAATGTTGCGCCGCTCCTCAGCCAGGTGCGCACGCAGCGTAAGGTCGCCCCCGTTGGTGCTGACCGGACGCAAAAAACGCGTTTCCATTTTCGAAGTCACTCCTGCCGTCTGCTTTTTACGCATCACCACCCAGGCACAAATTTCGTCGAGCAGCACGCTCTGAATGCCCCCGTGCAGGGTGTTCAGCCAACCCTGGTATTCTGAACGCGGCGACCATATCGACACAATGTCGTCGCCGTCCTCGTAAAACTCCATTTTCACGCCCAACGGATTTTCAGGCGCGCAGCCAAAGCAGTTGTAGCCCTCGAGGTGTAAGTAGGGATTCTTGATTTTCTTCATAATCTTCGTTTTTTTAAAAAAAAAGTAGTCGATGCTCCCCCGACGAATGGGGGAATTGCGACCTTAAAACGGCCAGAACATAGGCACAAAAATCAACGTAATGATGAGCGAAATAAGGTTCAGCGGCAAACCGATACGCACAAAGTCGCCAAAGCGGTAGTTGCCGATACCCTGCACAATCAGGTTCGTTTGGTAGCCGATGGGCGAACTGAAGCTGGCCGAAGCCGCCATGCAAATGGTAACGAAAAATGGCATCGGACTCACCTGCATGTGTTCTGCAATCGATAGCGACACCGGAAATGCCAGGGCTGCCGCCGCATTGTTCGTCATCAGCTCCGTAAACACATTGGTGATGATGAATATCACTGCCAGCAGTACCAGCGGACTGTAATCGTGGCTCAGCCCCACGGCAAACTGCGCCACGGCGTCGGCCATGCCCGAATTTTGCATGGCACGGCTAATGGCAAAGGCCGAGGCAATGGTGATGAGTATGTCCCACGAAATGAACTTGGTGTACTTACGCGCCGGAAAAAGGTTCAGCCACGCCATGATAATGGTGACGATGCTCACGAAGAAGAACATGTCGAGCTTCATGTCCGGAAAAGCCGCGCGCACCGCAGGCAGTTCGCCCACCGTAGCCCCCACAATCATCAGCAGCAGCAAAATCACCGATGTCACCCGTTTCCACTGTGGCATTTTAGCCTCCTGCTCCTTGCCGTTCGACACCATCAGGAAGAACGACGAATCGCCCCAGTTCTGCATAAAGCTGTCGTCGGCCAGCAGCACCAGCGTGTCGCCATCGCGAAAGCGTTCGCGGCGCATGTCGTGCATAATCATGGTTTGTCCGCCACGTTTCAGTTCAAGGAGCGTAGCCCCGTATTTCTGCTTGAAGTCGAAATCGAAAATGCGTTTGTTGATGGCCGGGAAACGCGCTCCCAGCACCACCTCCACGCGGTGCAGACCCTTGTCGCGCTCCTCGGTCGAGGTCAGCTCGTCGCGGTTGGTGCGCTGATCGGGCAGCAGCCGGTTCGACACCAGCAGAATGTAGGCCAAACCGCAAAGGCACACGATGAGGCCCACTTTGCCCAGTTCGAACATGCCGAAACCGCTGAAGCCCGCATCGATAACCATGCCGTGAACCACGAGGTTCGTACTGGTGCCGATGAGCGTGCAAACGCCGCCCAGTATGGTGGCATACGACAGTGGAATGAGCAGTTTCGTAGCCGCCACCTTGTGTTTTTCGGCCCACCGCTTAATCATGGGGGCAAATATCACCACCACCGGCGTATTGTTCAGAAAAGCCGAAATGAACGACACCACCGGCAGCATGCGCAGTTGCGTTTGCCGGAGGCCGGCCCGTCCGCGCTGTGGCAGCAGGCGGTAAAGCAACTTTTCGAGCAAGCCCGAACGCCTCACCCCCTCGCTCACCAAAAAGAGCATCGCCACGGTTATCATTCCCTTGTTGGCAAAGCCCTCAAGCATTTCGCGTGGCGACAGAATGCCGGCACACAGAAACACCACTGCTCCCGAAAGTAACACAAGCCCCGGGCGCATGTGGTCCTTGATCAGAGCCAGCACTACGCATAGTAGGACAATGACCACGAATATCGACTGAAAACTCATAGTTGATAGTTAAGTATAGAGGCGTGTTAGCATATAATCAGGAGCGGCTCACCACAAAGAAGGGGTTGAGCAGGTTCTCCTTGTTGTAATGTAAAGGCTCGGTGGTGCCGGCCTGCATCACGGTGCAGCCTGCGGCCCGGGCAATGGCATGACCGGCGGCCGTGTCCCATTCCATGGTAGGTGCCAGGCGGGGGTACACATCGGCCTTTCCTTCGGCCACCAGGCAGAGTTTCAGCGAACTGCCGGCACTCACCGTGTCCACCTCGCCGTGTGCGGCCTTCAGGCGGTCAATAAATTCCTGCGTTTCGGCCGAAAGGTGCGAACGCGAAGCTACTACGCGGAACGAACGGTTTTGCGTGGCACCCGGCAGTGGCAACTGCTGTGCCTGCTGCGGTTGCAGCGTGTCGGCATCGACCTCGGCGGTAAAGGCACCTTTGCCAGCCTCGCCCCAGTACAGGCGGCGCGTGGCAGGCACGTAAATCACGCCCATCACCGGTTCGCCCTTCGTAACGAGGGCAATGTTTACGGTAAATTCGTCGTTGCGTTTCAAAAATTCCTTGGTGCCGTCGAGCGGATCGACCACCCAGAGCGTTTCCCACTGTTGGCGTACTTCGTAGGGCAGGTGTTCGCCTTCCTCGCTCAGCACGGGGTAGGGGGTCTGTTTCAGGGCCTCGGCAATGACTGCGTGCGATTTTCGGTCGGCCAGTGTCAGCGGTGAGTTGTCGGCCTTGCGTTCCACTTCCCAGTCGGTGTCGGGGTGGGTGTATATGCTCATGATGGCTTGACCGGCACGAATGGCCGCGTCAATAATGGTTTGCAACATAGTAAAAAAAATTTTTGAGTGGTTTTCTATCTGCAAAAGTAAAACTTATCGGCAATATGGCGGCAAAACGCTGTGACAAATTCGAGTTTTGAGCGGCTAAGTAGTGGCTTAATGATGGTCTGCACCTGCTGAAGGGGGGACGCTGCTGTCGGAATCATGGCAGAAATTTTCGAACCCTTCTTAAACCTTTTGCCGTTTTGTCTGTCTTACTGATAATTGTGTGAAAAAAAGACGTTGCAACGCTTTATGCTGGTAAGTACGCTGACTTCCGGAATCAGTGCACCCCGCGCACACTTATTCTCTCTCTCTTAAATAAATACCGGGAGTGGGGGCGCAGTTCAAAACTGTTTGCTGCTGCTGTCCTGCTTTCCGCTAAATGTTGATTCTGTTATGAAAAAAATAGCTATCCTTGTGTGTGCTGCCTGCATGAGCTGCACCGCGCTTTACGCGCAAAACCGTGCGCAGACTGCCAAACCTGCCGACCGTATGGAAAAATGTACGAAGGTGGCCAATCGCCTGGCCGACAAACTGCAACTCGACGACCGCACGCAGCAATGGTTCGTGCCGCTGTATGCGGCGTATCAGGACACGCTCATGGGCATTCGTCGTACTTACCGCATGGGTAAACCTGCGGGTAAGGGTCAGGGCAAACAGGCGGGCGTGTGTGCGCTCAACGATGCTGAGGCTTTGCAATGTGTGGAAAATGCGTTGAAGCGCGATGAACTGACGCTGAAGGTGAAGCGCGATTACTACGCGCAATTCAAAAAGCAACTGACGCCGCAGCAGTTGGTTCGCATCTTCTGTACGCCGCAGCGCAAACCGAATCAGGGCAAGCGTCCGGCGCAGGGTCAGCGTGGTCATGGTCATCACCAGCAGGGTCATGGCGCTGGCTGGCAGCAAACTCCTGATTTTGACTAACGTCCTTCGCCCCTTCTGCCTGCTGTGCAGCCTTCGTTTGGCTGCCTATAGCGCAAAATAAAAAGGCTGTGCCGCAATCCGTACAGATTGTAGCACAGCCTTTTGGGTATGGTTTAGGGGGTTCTGCCCTGCGTTTAAACTTTAAAAAAAGAGCGTAGGCGATACACACGTTATTGGTGTACCGCCTACGCTTTATTGTTAGCAAGCAGTTCGGTTTTATTCCTTCTGCCTTTTGGCTTTAGCTCGGAAGGGGTTGATTGTGAGTGTCACCCCTTCACGAGTTTTTGGCCGTTTAATCGTTTCAATTAGTCTTCAGAGTTCCAATTATCGCTGCTCCAGCCTTTGTCTTGTGACCAGGCACTTACGGTTTGTTCATCGGCATTGATGTCGAAATTTATAGAATCTCCACTTTGGCTAGCAGTAAGGATAGCATCTTCAGTTTGAAGTTTGATAACTTCGATTGAAGGTTTGATATATTTCTTCATTGTTGTTTCGTTTTATAGAGATTTGATGTAAATATTGATTACTGAGCGATGAACTTTTTACCATTCTGGATGTACAAGCCACCCTTCACAGCCTTCATCACGCGGCGACCGGTCAGGTCGTAGATAGGAGCGTTAGCATCAGCAGCTTCGCCCATTACGTTTTCAATACCCGTTACATCACCGTCGAACACGAGTTTCATAGCTCGAGCAGCAGCTTCCAAGTATGCCTTGTTGGCACCAATCTTCTTGCCTGCAGCCATGCTGTAGAAACCTACTTCGTTCTTATTATTTACGCCGAATACCAATTCGTTCGTGTAATCTTTTTCAACGAGCGTACCGATGAGAGCATTGTTTTGAACATCAGAAGTAGCTTTACCGAGCGTCAGCACAGCCTTTTCAGCGTTGGCAGCACCCTTCAAGATAACACCCTGATTGGCAGGAATACCGGCTTTAATAGCCGTAGCTTGCAAAGTTCTTTCGTTTACTTTCTTACCAATGTAAGCAGTTGCACCTTCTACATTTGATACTGAGAAGGGAAGGTAAGTGGTAGCGTATGAAGCATCACCGGCGGTGTTAAGGGCAACTTCAACGTCGGTAGCAGGAATAATGTACCATTGTGAAGCTTCAGCATTTTCTTCCCAACCTACCAATTTATGAGATTGAGAAGCTGCATCATGGAGAGCACTATACTGAGCAGTAGAGCTGGTTGCATCTTTCAATGCAAAAAGGGCTTCTCCTTTATCTACAGCCTTGTATGAACCCATGTTGTTGGTTTCAGAAGTAAGCGTAATAGGAGTGCTCGTAGTAGCATGACCTAAACCTAAACCTTGCATCTTCAAACGATACTGGGCTTCAGTTTCAGTAGCTTCGAACAATACGACTGAGCTGATTGCCTTTTTCATATTTTCTGCACCTGTCATATCTGCATTGGCATAACGAGTCGTATAGTGCTTACTTTGCAAACGGTAGTATTTATTAGCTTCAAGGGTTACATTATTGGGGGTCAGTTGTGCAATAGCATCACCTAATGCAATGGCATTCGGAATATTGAACAAATCTTTTTCGTACTCTGTAAGAGGAGTATCAATAACTTCATCATTTGTGTAACCACCTACAGCACCAGTAGGAATGGAAGCTACTTTTTCGGCTTTAGTTAGAACCCAATCAGAGGGTGCGAAGATGCGACAAGTTGAACCACCATCTGCATCGCTCCACGTTTTCAGAGTAGCATCAGTATCACCACCTTGTACGAATTGTGCATTCAAATAATTTTTGCGGTCAGCGGTAAAGCAAGGTTTACCATTGTCAGCCTTTGAGTTCACTACGAACCATTTAGTATGCTCAGTATTTTCAGTAATCTGGGCATTGCCGGTAGTTGTATTCAATGATTTATCAGTACCAATATTTTTGTTGTAAATTTCGAAACCATCGAATGCATTACCATAGATGCACCACAAATAGGCATTATCTTTCAGAAGTTCGTAATTGTATTCTTTTTTCTTTGCGTGAATGTCTTGATTAGGTCCTTCACAAGTCCAAAATAGTTTATATCCGTATGAGTTATAATTATGCATATTGATAGAAACCCACTTAGGACTTTGCAAATCAGTAGTTTTGGGGAAAGGCAGATTTTCAGTACAGGTAACGTCTACATTATTACCAGTTGCTTGAACTGTACCTTGGGGTTGCGTAAAGGTTACGAAGTCAACTTCAGTAAAAGCTGGAGCTTCATAATTTTCACCCACTGCTTGCTCAATAGTTTTGGTATAAGTTTTTGTAGCGCCTTCTAATCTATAAGTATAGGTAACTTGGGCAGTACTGGTTTTGGTAAGGTCTTCTTTCTTTACCTCGTAGAATTCAAACATCATCACTGATGCCGGATTTGCATCCGTCCATGAGCCTAAGTTGTTGCCACTGTAATGAATGCAAGATGTCTTTCCTGAATTTTGAATGATGCAAGAACCATCAGTCGGAGTTGCTGTTTTATTGCCAAGTGTAACTGATTCAATTGTTTTCGTCAAATTAGCCTTGTTAGCATAAGCAACTAAGTTCTTTTGGTTTAAATTAGGAGCCTGCCAAGCGGCCTTTTTATTGGCAGTAGCAATGGTGAATGTTTCGCCATCAACTTCTATATACCACAATTCCAAAGCATTGCTTCCGTCATAATCTGTGTTTCTACCCTGTGGTGTAACAACAGCGTCAGCTGCTTCGCTGGCAGCTTTCAAGTAGCCACCGGGCTTACCAGTAGCTTGAGGGTTCACCTCTTTAATCAAGTAATAACCTGTTGTCAAGTTAGCAGGCAGGGTCTTTGTTTCAGCAGCTTTAGTAAAGCCGACAATACCCTGCGCATTCATTACCCCCCCCATCATACAGAAGAGGAGTAACAACAAATAAGTAAATTTGTTCATATAAGATAGATTAATTAAATGAGTTCGAAGGTTGTTGTGAGGCAGTGGGACGTAAGATAGGAAAGAGATAGGATAGGAAAGTAAGGTAAAGTAAAGTCCTGTCTGCCTAAGGCATACGATTGAGCAGTACAGGCAAGGCAACCTGCTGTATACAACCGTTATATTGTCAACATTGCATAGTGTTAGTTCGACTGTACAAAAGGCAGATGAATCAAACAAAAAATGAAATGCTGTGTTAATTTTCTTAAGAGCGCTGCAAATGTAGATAATTTGTGAATTACCACCAAATAAAAAGCGGATATTTTTGAAAAAAAACTGAAAATGAAGGAAACCGACGAAAAAAAGGTGCATTTCGAGGCAAATAGAACTATAAAAAAACGCATGGTGCAGACGGTGACACTGCGTCAGCGTCTGCACCATGCGTGGTGAAGCAAGTAGACTACCGCAAAACTAAAATTTCAGGAGTTCCTCAATGAGCATTCCTAACAAGTGCTTGAAGTCGTTGGTGTATGGCATGAGGGCGTCTGTAGCCTATTCCGCACATGCCCAACCCTCGATGGTGCCCGTTTCCGATGAAAAGTTTACACCAATTTTGTGAACCGGTCGCGCATCGGCCTCGTACTCGCGCGCATAGCCTTTGTCCTCAATCTGCTGCAATGCCCCCGCCGCCGTGCCATCGAGCTTGAACTCAAAGATATAGACGAACTGTGGCGTTTCGATGACGCAGTCCACGCGCCCCTTGCTCTGCTCCTTTTCAATGTACACGGTATAGACGCTCATGAGTCGCAGCAACAGATAGAAGGTGTACTGGAAATACCGCTCGCGCTCACGCTCCTCGTCCTTGCGGCGCATGGTGTAAGGAATGCTGGCCAGAAAAGCCGTCAGCATTTGGCGAAACTGGTCAATTTGTCCACGCCGCAGCGACAACACCGCCCGTTTGATCCACGAATCCATGGGCTGTCCGCTTTGCAGGTAATTGCTGGCAACCATTGCCAAGAAACCACGCTTCACCTCATTGTTCGGGAAGTCGAGCAGGAACATATCCATTTCGCGGTCGTAGTTCTTAATCGTCAAATAACCGCTTTGGTAAATCATCGGCAACGGATATTCCGTGTCAGCCTTGTAGTTGACAAACTCATCCAGCGAATATTCCCTTCCCGTCAGTTCGTCAATCCCCTCGTTGAAGTGGTTCATCAGCCGAATCAGGTAAGTAGGCGTACCGGTGGCGAACCAAAAGTCGCGGATTCTTTTATTATAAAAGGCATTGAGTATGCTAAACGGATTGTAAATATCCGTCATATTTTCGCTGAAATGATAGCCATCGTATTGCTTTTTCAGCTGCAGTTTCATTTCCTCTTCCGTACAATTCTCAGCCTGCGCCATTTCGCGTATGGGTTCAGCGAATTGCGTGTGCAGTTCCTCCTCGGTAATGCCACACAGCGCCTCGAACTTTTCGGCCATACTGATGTCCAGTGGTTGGTTGAATCCACTGAATACGCTGACTTGCGAGAACTTGGTGACACCCGTCAGGAACACAAAGCGCAGGTAGGCATCGCTTTGTTTGAACACGGAATAAAAGGCTTTGAGGGTTTCGCAGTTCTTGTCCATCAATTCCGGATCTTTTTCCAGCACATCAAGCAGCGGCTTATCGTACTCGTCCACCAGCACTACCGCTCCATGTCCCGTTTGCTGGTAAGCCTCCTTCAGAATGCGTTCAAAACGCGAAGCCAGATTGAAGTCAACTTCCGGCACAATGTCGTATTCCTTTTCCCAATCATGCAGATAGCCTTCAATCTTCATGGACAAGGCATTGGGCACATCGAAATTCATGCCGTTGAAGTCGAAATGAAACACCCTATGCACGTGCCAATCTTTCTCCAACTTATCAATCTTCAGCCCCTTGAACAGTTCCTTTTTCCCTTCGAAGTAGGCACGCAGGGTGGAAAGAAGCAAACTCTTTCCAAAGCGACGGGGCCTGCTCAGAAAGTAAGTTTTTCCTTCTGTGGCAAGGGCATAAATCATGTCGGTCTTGTCCACATAGACAAAACCATTGTCAATGATTTGTTCAAAAGTTTGTATGCCAATCGGGTATTTCATGGGGCTGTTGTTTTAAAATGTATGAAGCGGTTTGTTACTGCGAAATGCAAACTGAATCGGGTAATAAGTAGGTGTTCAAAATTATTTTATATAATTCTATCGAAGTATTTTTACTTTGCATTACGTTCTTGCACCGCATTTGTTTGCCCTGCGCTCAGTCACATAGCCCGCTATGCTCCTTCGCACAGAACAAACAACTACGGCACAATAACGCAATTCAAATGTAAAAATAATTTTGAACACCTACTTATCGCCTAATTCTACAAAGGTAAGTATCTTCATTGAAACTGGCAAATCATATCTGAAACAGATTGTGAAAATCATTTGTCAGAAGCCGAAAAATAACAGAACAAATAACTCGAGAACGCAAAGCACAGGGGTACGACAAAGGTAGGCTGTGGTGCTTTAACCTACAATTTGTTTGACAAAACAAGGCCATATCTGCCAAAAAAATTGTAGATTTGCCATTTAAAAACAATATGTCAATATGCTTGAACGCAATGGGTGGGGCTGCAGCAGGCAACGCTTGCATGGATTCATGCCATTTGCATCCCTGTTTACCGTTTGAAGCTATTTGATTCAATCACCTGCCAATACATTCATGAGCAATACTCACTACATCACAGCCTTACGGTTTCCGCTGGCCCTGCTCGTGGTATTTATCCATACGCACAATGCCCAGTGGCAACTCATCGAAACGGGTAGCGCACCGACTTTGGCTTCCTTTTTATCGGGCATACTGCCTACCTTTGCCGTGCCTCTGTTCTTTGCGTTGTCGGGTTATTTGTTCTTTTACAAGGTAAGTGCGTTCAGCCTTGACTGCTATGTCGGCAAAGTACGCCGACGCATGCTTACGCTGGCCGTGCCTTATTTGCTATGGAACCTCATAGCCTTTGGCCTCTATGCCCTGCAAAGCAAACTGAGCGGCCATGCACTGGCTTATCCGTTTTCGCCCGAACTATGGTGGAATTGTCGCGAATTGGCTGCACCATTCACCAATGTGTGGGGCTTTACCGTTGGGGCAAGCACGGCGCCCATTCAACAGCCGCTGTGGTTCATGCGCGACCTCATGCTCATCGTGCTGCTATCGCCCCTCATCTATGGTTTGCTTAGACGCAGCGGCTGGTGGAAACTCCTTGTGCTGGGTGCTGTGTACTACACGGGCTTGTGGCCAAACCCCGGCGGCATTTCGTTCATGGGCATTTGGTATTTCAGTTTGGGAGCCTGGTTCAGCATCACCCGACGTGATGTGGTCAGTTTCACCCGCCCGTGGCTGATTCCGGCTGCCGTACTGACTCCTTTATGTGCCATTGTGCTCACTTGGTTTGGCATGGGGCACTCCACAGTTAATCAGGTGGCGCAGTCAATCTACGTGCTTTCGGCCATGACGCTGGCTATTCATGCTGCCCACATTTTTGCTTCGACACATACTCCCAGTGCTTGGCTTGCCCACAGCAGTTTCTTTATTTACGCTGCCCATACCATCGTGTTGCTGCCACTCACTGCGGTTGTTTCGCGCAGTGTGGCGGGTTCCGGCATGTTGCTTCAGGGAGTGGCCTTTGTTGGCTGTGCCTTACTGGCCACCATGATTTGCGCTGCGACATATAGGGTGCTGCACCGCTTTATGCCGCGCCTCAGCGCACCGCTGACAGGACAATACAAATAAGGGCGGAGAATTATTGATTTACATACTAAAATTTCTGATTACGGCTCACAACCTACTCATCAACCCAAAAATAAATTAGATTGATATGAAAACATCCACACTCTGCGTGCAGGGCGGCTGGCAGCCCAAAAAGGGAGAGCCCCGCGTACTGCCTATTTACCAAAGTACTACCTTTAAATACGACAATAGCGACCAAATGGCTCGCCTTTTCGACCTGAAAGATTCGGGTTACTTTTACACGCGCTTGCAAAACCCCACCAACGATGCTGTGGCTGCTAAAATTGCGGCACTCGAAGGGGGTGTGGCTGCTATGCTCACTTCGAGCGGACAGGCGGCTAGCTTTTATGCGGTATTCAACCTTTGTGAGGCGGGTGACCACTTTATTTCGTCGTGCAACATTTACGGAGGTACCTTCAACCTTTTTGGGGTGACAATGAAAAAAATGGGCATTGAGTGTACCTTTGTTAACCCTGATGCTACGGACGAGGAAATCGAAAAGGCTTTCCGACCGAACACGAAGTGTGTGTTTGGCGAAACGATTTCAAACCCTGGCGGTGACATTTTCGACATTGAGCGTTTTGCGAACTTGGCCCATAAGCATGGGGTGCCTCTCATCGTTGACAATACCTTTGCTACGCCTATTAACTGCCGTCCCTTTGAATGGGGTGCTGACATCGTAACGCATTCTACCACCAAATACATGGATGGACATGCTACGGCTGTGGGTGGCTGCATCGTGGATAGCGGACGATTCAACTGGATGGAACATGCCGATAAATTCCCTGGCTTGTGTACACCCGACGAGAGTTACCACGGACTGACTTATGCCGAGAACTTCGGCAACATGGCCTACATCACGAAGGCTACGGCACAGCTGATGCGTGACCTTGGCAGCATTCAAAGCCCCGAAAATGCTTTTCTGCTGAATTTGGGACTCGAAACGCTGCACTTGCGCATGAAGCGACATTGCGAAAATGCACAGCGGGTGGCTGAATTCTTGCAGAACGATCCGCGAGTGGCTTGGGTGAACTATGCCGGACTTGAGGGCAATAAATACCATGCCTTGGCGCGAAAGTACTTGCCCAACGGTATTTGCGGTGTGATTGCTTTGGCTTGAAAGGCTCGCGCGAAGAGGCCATCCGCTTTATGGATAGCCTCAAAATGATTGCCATTGTGACGCATGTGGCTGATGCACGTTCGTGTGTGCTTCATCCTGCCAGCCACACGCATCGCCAACTCACCGACGAACAGCTGAAGGCTGCTGGCATTGCGCCTGACTTGATTCGATTGAGTGTGGGCATTGAGGATATCGACGATATCATCGGCGACATCGAACAGGCTCTGAACCAGCAGTAACTGCTGCTTTGAAGCATTGAAACTGTGCTTGCACTCGGCATCGGAGTGCTTGCGCTATTGACTTTCTTTACTAAAGAATCGGCACTCAACATTCGGGTGCTTCACAAAATGAACATATTCACCCAAAAACCTACGCTTATGAAAAAGGTTATGACTATGGCCCTCATGGCTCTGTTTACCCTCTCGGTAAGTGCACAAACGCCCGTAAAACGTTGCGACAAAAAGCAATGCACTGAATGTCCTTACCAAAAGGACTGCAAAAAGGACTGTAAAAATGGTCAGGGAAAGTGCAAGGATTGTCCTGCTAAAAACAAGGATTGCAAAAAACAAGATTGCAAGAAACAAGACTGCAAAAAACAAGATTGCAAAAAACAATGTGGTACTCCTTGCAAAAAACAGTGCGGAACGCCTTGCAAAAAGCAGTGTGACAAGAAGTAAATAGCATGAATCGGCAAACGATTCCGGCTTAATTCCTTATATGACTAAATCCCGGTGGCAAACCTTTAATTTTGCTACCGGGATTTTTGTGATAATGCATTTCAAGCCTCTACTTTAACCAGAACTGCATAGTTGGGTATTGACTAGGTCAGAAACCTTGATATGTATATATATAAAAAGACCATTGTCACGTTGTGTGGACAATGGCCTTTTAAAAGGTTTTGAATCAGGTTATTTCAATGAAATGCGCAACTTGTAAGTCATGGGTTTTTCAGGAACACGGTAAATGGGGAGCGTGTCGACATCCTGACCGCACGAAGCGTTGCCTACGCCACGCATCCACGCATCGAGGTGGAGTACGGTGTAAGGACGGGGAGTGAGTTCCCACATGTGGTTGCTGTTCATCAAGTCCTTGTCGGTGAATTTCAAAGCTGAGAAGTTTACACGGCCTTCAGTTTCGATTTTCACACCAAAACCCGACTTGTCGGTGAGTACCAGTTCGCGGAGTTCTTCGCGGTTGCCGGTGCTCTGGGGCTTTACATAGCGTTCGGGCATATCGGCCACATTCGCTGTGTAACGGCCTACGAGAACACCGTCTTTGCGGTCGCAATAGTTTTCCCACGGACCACAAGCGTAATAGTTGAGCGTTGAGAGCGTAGAGTCGAGCATACATACCAAACCGGCACGGCGCAAATTGGGCGTGTGCGGAGTGAAGTGTGCTTCGACATCAACAATGCCTTGCGGATAAACGGTATAGTTAATCTGCGTAGAGCAAAGTTTGCCTTTGCGTTCGGTTTTCACAACGAGGTTGCCATTGACGGTTTCCGTCTTGATGGTACCCTTTGCCTTGAGGCCGTTGTCGGTGTTGCCGAAGCGGTCGTTTTCAATCCAGCGGTGGTTGTCGTAAACGAAGCCCTGACCGTCGGCAATGATGTTGCGGCCATTGAAAGCCAAACCAGTGAGTTGAGCAGTTTCGTTGTCGAAGGTAAGCTGTACGCGGCTGTTGCCCACCTTGGTTTCGTGCATGGCACCGGTCGACATCATCTGCGGTGCTTTGGCGTCGGCCTTGATGGCAGGCAGTGCGGCACGTGCTACGAGTTCGTATTGCTTGTGAGCCACTTCGTGTCCGGCTTCGGCATAGAGTTGGGCATCGCGGAAAGCTACGCGGAGATTGAGCATCACTTCCTCGCCGGCCGCTTCGGCTTTGCGGAGCTTCACCTTGGGCAACTTGAGCGTAAGCGTGGCTGTGGCACCGGGAAGGGTGTTGGGCAGATTCACCGACTTCGTAGCTACTACATAGCCGTTTTTCAGCACGTCGTAGTTCAACTTCATGCTTTCGAGGTTGAGGAACGAATAGGCATTGCGGATTTTCACAGTCACGGTGTTCTTGTCGACATTCTTTTCCATGCCGTCGAACTTGATGTGCTGGTAAGCAGCCTTCACTTCCTTGAGCTTGGCGCTTTCGTGGCGCGTGGCGGGAATCACACCATTGCTGCAGAAGTTGCCTTGGTGCGGGCCGGGATAGTCGTAGCCGGTGTGCAGGCGGTACTGGCCTTTTTTCATTTCCTGCGGGTCGTAAATGGCCTGGTCAACCCAGTCCCAAATACAACCACCAGCTGTGGCATTTGAACTTTCAATGATGTTCCAGTACTCGGTCAGGTTGCCGATGGCATTACCCATGGCGTGAGCATATTCACAAATGAACATGGGCTTGTCGAGGTTGCTGGTGTTCTGGTTCATCCAAGCCATGCCGGGATACATCTTTGAATAGAAGTCGGAGAAGCGTCCGCCACCATACGATCCGTTCGAGCGGGTTCCTTCGTAGTGAATGGGGCGCGGATCGAGCTTGCGAGCTGCATCGTAGCAGTTGCGGAAGTTTTCGCCGTTGCCGGCTTCGTTACCCAAACTCCACATCACAACGCTGGGGTGGTTGCGGTCGCGCAGTACCATGCGGTCGATGCGGTCAACGAAGGCCGGAATCCATGATTTGCGGTCGGAGATGCTTTGGTTAGCGTGGTCTTCGAGGTCGGCTTCGTCGCAGGTGTACAAGCCGTAGTAGTCGTACATGGCGTACATCTTGGCCTCGTTGGGATAGTGCGAGGTGCGGATGGTGTTGATGTTGTTCTGCTTCATGAGCGTTACGTCGCGAAGCATTTCGTCGGTCGTGGTGGCACGGCCGTAAAGCGGCGATGTGTCGTGACGGTTCACACCCTTGAGCATGACGCGCTGACCGTTGACATAGAACAGTGAGTTCTTGATTTCAATGCGGCGGAAACCGTATTTCGTGGCAAATGCCATTTCATCTTGTCCCTGTGCGTTTTGCTGAATGATGCGCACGGTATAGAGCGTAGGCGTTTCGGCACTCCAAAGCTGCGGACGGTCGATGCTGAACTTGAGATTCAACTGTTCACCGTGACGGGCCTTGCTGCTGAGCGAGGTTTCCTTGACAAGCGTGCCGTCGGGGGCAAAAATCTTGGCAATGAACTTCTTTTCAGCTTGTTCGTTGTCGCGGTTGTCGATGGTGAGCTGAATGTTCACATCGGCCTTGGCGTAGTCGGCACTGAGTTCCGAGGTGATGTAGTGGTCGCGTACGGCTGCCTTGGGCGTGTTGAACAAATACACTTCGCGGAAAATACCACTCATGCGGAACATGTCCTGACATTCCAGGTAAGAACCATCCGACCAGCGGAATACCTGCACGGCCAGGGTGTTCTTGCCCTGACGCAAATGCTTCGTTACGTCGAACTCGCTGACGTTGTTGGCACCCTGCGTGTAGCCCACATATTGACCATTGAGCCAAACGAAGGCGGCTGAGTAAATACCACCGAAGTGGATGAAAGTGCGGCGACCATCCCAGTTGGCGGGCAGATCGAAGGTACGCACGTATGAACCTACGGGGTTGATGCCGTAATTCTTGCCACCATCATTGAAGCCGGGGCGAGCCTTGATGAAGGGAGGCGTGTTGGAGTGCGGATACTCTACGTTGCTGTAAATGGGTTTGTCGTAGCCCTGCATTTCCCAGTTCGAGGGAACGGGAATGTTGTCCCAGTTCGTTACGTCGAAGCCCTCTTTGTAGAAATCGAGCGGACGCTTCGAAGGTTCGCTGACGAGGTTGAACTTCCACGTTCCGTTGAGGCAAAGGTAGCGGGCATTGCGCGGCGTTACCCACGGGGTGTCGTAGTAAGCCTTGTCGGCCAGCATGAGCGCTTCGGTTTCGTAAGGCATGTAGGTGGCAACACCGGGTTCTTTGTTTTCGGCAAAGCGCGTTTCGTCTTCCCAGTAGGGCGACTTGATTTTTGGTTTTTCCACCTGTTCGAAGGTAAACCACGCCTCGCGGTTGGCTGCATTGTAAGGCGCAACCGTGAGTTTACCGTTTTGCAAAGCATACATTTTGTCGGCCTTTTTGCCAGCCGAGCGGATGATGTAAGTTTGCTTTTGTCCCTTGACGGGTTCAAACACAAACTGCGCATTGTTCCATACGCCATCGGCTGCGGGCCATTGCAGGAGCCAGGTGATTTGCGCATTGTCGCCGCCGTCGTCGAAGTTTTGCGTGTAGAAAGCGTTTTCCACGACACGACGTTTCAGGTCGAGCATTTTGATGTTCCAGTACTGGCCACGGTTCTGCTTGTCGACCTTTTCGCCCACGATGCGGGCATTGTTCTCGCCCGAATCGCCATTACCCAACACCAGTTCGGGGTGGGCCACCGAGCGGATGCGGTAAGTGAGCGCAACGTCGAAGCCCGATGCTTCAGCCAACTGAATTTGGAACTGTGCCGCCTTGTTGCCTTTGGCTTTGGCCTTGGGCAGCAGCACCAGGTTGCCGTTCGTTACGGCAGCAGCCATTTCGGGGCGGTTGGTGGGAATAAGGAGCACGAACTTACCGTCCGTTTCGGTTTCCCACAACTGTGCTTCGTCCGAACCGTTGTTTTCACCGGCTTCCAAAGCATCACCCTCGGTGCGGATGGCACGGTTGTTGAACGGATTGATAAAGCGCCACGAGCCGGAAAGTTCACTCACGTTGAAGTGTTGTCCGGGGTTGGCAGCATCACGTTTCTCGAGTGCTAAACGGCCTTTGGCATCAAGCGTCATGGCTTGCTGACCGTTGGCAGTGAGCAACTGGTAGAGCGCGCCGCGCTGAAAGGTTTGTGCGGTTGCAGTAACAACTGCCATGGCACAAAGCAGACAGAGCGCCAGCGTGCGACTCATGATTTTGGTAACTGTCATGTTGTTTGTAAAAAATGAATATTAGATGTGTGAGATTTTGCGTTAAAGTTTTTTTCGTTTGAGAAAAGGTCGATTATGTAGCAAAAATAGTGAAATTTACCGAAACTATCAACTTACTTACCCACGTTTTGCGCGGTTACAATGTAATCTGTCCGAA
>ENA-ORLM01000356-ORLM01000356.1-human-gut-metagenome-genome-assembly--contig:-NODE-356-length-47624-cov-5.929291_pt1 | contig 47624 bp, 61 predicted proteins | sample MGYA00243063_ERZ508815 | MGnify/ENA primary metagenome ERZ508815 (study PRJEB26277, sample SAMN04329768) | human gut metagenome | biome: human-associated habitat | host: Homo sapiens | place: USA...
ATTCTGCATCGGAAAGTAAGGTTCTATATCAGAATAACAACTCAACGACAACACGGGTATAACCTGTGAGAAATAATGCCCTGTATATCAAGAAAGGCAGCTATAACTGAAATTTCTCATAGTTTATATTCGTGTTGTCGTTTTTTTGTTGTTATTTTGTTGCTCAGAATATTCAAGCAACAAAAGCAACAAATTATGGGTAAATCAAAAGAGCCTATCAGATTGAGACAGCGAAAGACTTCAAAAGGTCTGACCTCTCTCTATCTTGATATTTATTTAAACGGCGAGCGTTCCTATGAATACCTGAAACTTTATCTCGTTCCTGAGAAAAGCAGAGAGGATAAAAGAAAGAACGCTGAGACCTTGAAGCTCGCAGAAGCTATCAGGGCAAAACGTGTGGTTGAACTTCAAAACGGGGAGTTCGGTTTTAAATCTCAATTCAAGGAAGAAACCCTTTTCTTTGACTTCTATGAAGCGATGTGCAAGCAACGGTTCTTATCAGAAGACAGCAAAGGAAATTGGGGGAATTGGCGGTCAGCGTTGAAACACCTTGAAAAATATGAGCCGAACCGAAAAATAACGTTTGAAAAGATAACGCCTGAATGGGTTCAGGGTTTCCGAGATTACTTGGAGAATGAAGCCTGTGCGTGGGGCATGGATTTCCGTCAAAGGAACAAAGACCATAAACTTGCGAGAAACAGCCGCGTTTCTTATTTCAATAAACTGAGGGCTTGCCTGAATCAGGCTTACGAAGAAAGAATAATTCAATTCAACCCAATCAGAGGCATAGACGGAATTAAGGCAGAAGAGGGAACGCGAATGTACCTTACAATAGAAGAGGTCAGGAAGCTCGCAGATACGCCCTGTGAATACGAATCAGTAAAGAAAGCGTTTCTGTTCTCCTGCTTGACAGGTCTTCGCCGTTCCGACATCATTAAAATGAAATGGGGAGAGGTTCAGGAACAATCAGGTTTCACGCGAATAATTTTCAGACAGAAGAAGACGGGCGGGCAAGAATACCTTGATATAACACCACAGGCGGCTGAACTTATGGGCAAACACGGGAAAGCCTCTGAACCTGTTTTTGAAGACATACACAGCCCGAGCTGCACGAATGAAGCTATCAAACGTTGGGTTCTCAGAGCTGGCATACAAAAGGAAATTACGTTTCACTGCGGGCGACACACCTTTGCCGTATTGATGCTTGACCTCGGGACGGACATTTATACCGTCAGCAAACTTCTCGGTCACAAAGAACTTTCAACGACACAAATATACGCTAAGGTGCTTGACAAAAACAAGCAAGCTGCCGTATCTAAAATCCCGTCCATATTCAATCAGAATGACGAGAATTTAGATACAGAAGAATGATGAAAGACGGGCGACAGGTCTCAGGGCTTGCCGCCTGTGTCTTTTTTGAATTTGAGGATTTCCCCGCGCCCTGTCAAAAGCCAAGTTGCGGAAACCCCGTATTCATTCACGAGATAAGTCAACCACGCAGGCTGAAAAATATCTCGGGATGGGTCTTTTTCAAGACTGTTCAGATTCCACCTGTTTATTTTAAACCGTGTTGTAAACGTCTGTTTTCCCCTAATTATCTTTTCTGCTTTCAGATATTGAAGAGCCTCAAAGAAACGCTTTACTATTTTCTGACTGTCTTCTGTTTGCATAATTCATCTGATTTTGCAGCTGCAGCTGCGAACCTTTCATTTATTTCTTTTATTCTTTCATCTGCCCTTGCCGTCATATCTGAAAGCGTTTCAGGGCTGAAAGCTGCCTGTTTCTGACCTAAAAGTATTTGTTCAAACTGCTTCATTTCTTCGATGGTCATTACAGGTATGAGGCGTTCAACTTCCATGATCCGCTGAGCCTGTTCAATGGCTTCACGTCTCAACGCTGAACGGCTGTCTTCTGTAAGCATCTCCCCCTCGCCTGTTAGAAACCAACGTGCATTAAGTTCAGGAAGAGTTTCAACGATTTTCAATACAGGCTGCAGCCCGAAATCCTTCCCCTTTGTGAGCTTTGTTATATACTGAGGTGTCCAGCCCATGAGTTCGGCGAAAACGTTCTGCCGTCCGCCTGTTTTGTATTGGATTATTGCTTGAAGTCTTGTATTCATACGGATATTTATTTTGGGCGCGAATGCGGCTTTTTCTTCTGATTATAGTATAAACACACGCAAAAGAAAAGTAAAGCGCACATGGCTGAAATTCGAGAAAAATAACTGTTATTTCTGTTTCGTTATAGTTAATACACGTCCTTTTCTGTAATTTAATTCATCTTTATCTTTGTTTGAAATATCTTCTTTCAACATTCTTTCAATAAGAGACAATTCATTTTTGAAGTCTTTCTTCTTTCTGTACAGAACAAGCAAACGCCTGACGCTTTGATAATAGTTGTTTATTTGCAAGTTTCTTGCTCCGTAAGCCACGGCTCTTTCATATTCTAAGATTGCATTATCAATATCTCCACTTTTTTCAAATTCTCTCCCTTTATCAACATAAGAAATTAGGGTGTTGAATTTTTCTTCCCAATCTCGGTTTTGAACCTTTATGTACGATAGTTTTAAATCAATATCTTTTAGGTTTTTATCTAATTGAAATGATTTACTTCTACTTTGTCTTATAAGCTCGTAAATAAAAGCTATAACAAACACTGATATAATAAGAATAACAAACCACATATTTTAATACGTCTGATATATTTATTCTTTAAGTTTAAGTTCAAGCAATGTAAGAAGTCTGTCTATCTGTTCGTCTTTCTTTTGAAGAAGAGCAATAAACTTTTCAGTAGAGTTTTCTTCATTTAAAGTCACTGTTTCCCCAAGAACATTATTACCATTTTGGTTATTTTGAACAACACGTTTTAGAACCATTTCGCCTTTCCCTGTCAATAACCAACTTGCAGATATTCCAAACAACTCTTCAAAGCGTTGAGCCTGATTTTTCCCGAACGCTCTTTTACCTGACAATAACGAGTTTACATAAGGCTGAGTAACTCCAAGAATATCTGCAATTTTTTCCTGAGTTAACCCCTCATCTTTAAAGAACTGCCTTAATTTTTCCGATAAATCTTCCATAAACGCTGATTTTCAAGTTATTACGTTTTTATAATCAAAATAATAATCAAAAAAGTAATTTATTCTTTTGATAATAACCAAATTGGTTATATATTTGCACTGTCATTCAGTTTTATATGAGGACAAAGATACGAAAAAAGAGATAAAATCGGAAATAAACTAATAAGTTTTTCAAATAACATGGAGCAAAAGATTTTAAAGACAGCCTGTCAGCTCGAACGAGAAGAGCGTGACCTCGCAATTTTCAATGAGTATAACGAACTTATGAAAGTTGAAGGTCAGAGCAAGACAATGGCAAAGGAGTTCTTAATGAAGAAGTATAGTATTCATTCTCAGGGAACGATTTACGTTATCCTGAACCGCGTTGAAAAACGCTTAAAGCAAGAAAAGGAGGCGGTATGAAAAATAAGATAATTCAATGGATTATACTTTCATTGCTCATGACATGGGGGCTTCTGTCATTCATGGTTTTGGCAGGAGACGAAGACCCGACACGACCAGCAATGAGCCTGACCAATTTCTTCGCCCTGAAAGCGGGCAGCGCGTTAAGTCTTTACCTGTGTTACGTTCTCGCAAAATGGCTGAACAAAAAAGGTTTCATCCCTGAGGTAAGTGACGATGACAATGAGTTTTTCAAATGAAAGGAGGAACAGGTATGGCAGTAACAGAAATAACGCTTGAAAGCCTGAATGCGAAACTTGACAGCATTCAACGCATGACGCTCATAGGAGCAAAGACGGTTCTTGATATTGACGAAACGGTATTGTTCACAGGAATGAGCAAAGGGCACATATACCGCCTGACATCAGGAAGACAGATTCCGTTTTTCAGAAAGAACAGAAAACTATACTTCAAGAAATCTGACCTTGAAAATTGGATGCTTGAAGAACCTTGCCCGACCCTGTCTGAAATCAATTCACAGGCAGCAACCTACATTGCAACCAACAAAAGAATATAATCAAATAAAAACAGCAAAGCCCAAAGCAAAAAGAGGGCAGAAAATAATTAAATGTTATGAACGACATTATCGAAGTTAAACAGGCTGATATGCTTCAAGCAATCAACCGCGCTGAAATTGACATTCAAATTTCTACCGCAAAGCAGTATCCTCGCGACATTAACGCCGTGTTGAACAAAATCTCCACTTACGCAACTATGGATAAGGAGACGGCAGAAGACTGTTTCTACGTTCTTCGCCGCAAGGACAAGGACGGCAACGATTCTGTCATTGAAGGTCTTTCCGTAAGAATGGCAGAGATTATTGCAGGAGCTTGGGGCAACCTCAGAGTTCAGGCGCGTATCATCGGCAATGACGGACGCCAAATAACGGCTCAGGCAATCTGCCATGACCTTGAAACAAACTTCGCCGTATCAAAAGAAGTGAAGCGTTCAATCCTGACAAAGAAAGGTTACACGTTTTCAGAGGATATGCAGGTTGTTACAGGTAACGCTGCCTGTTCTATCGCTTTTAGAAACGCCGTATTAACAGTTATCCCCAAGGCTGTAACAAAACGCATCATTAACGAAGTGAAACAGGTTGCTTTGGGGCAGAGTATTGACCTTGAACAGAGCCGTCAAAACGTTATCAAGTATTTCGCCTCTCTCGGAGTGAAGCAGGAAGACCTGTTTCTTTACGTTGGTGTTAAGTCTCTCCAAGAGATTGACAAACAGAAAATCTTTGAACTGAGAGCCACAGCGAACGCAATCAAGGAGGGTACAACAACTGTTCAGGAATGCTTTGTGAAGCCCGCTCTCGAAGCTAAAGCAGAGGCGGTTGCCGTAGCTCAGGCAACGGACGCGAAATCAAAAGCCGAGGCTGCTATGGCTCAGGCGACTTCAGGGAAAGTTCCTGAAAACGTTGACACTGAAACAGGCGAAATCAAACCAGCAAAGAAATCAACCACTAAAAAATAACAGCAATATGGAAATCAAGAAAGAAAACCTTTTGAATGCCTTGAATACAGGCTCTGAGAACGTCAAAGAAACCATTCTCGCTCTTTTCCCCGAACTAAAAGAAGAAACGGCACAGAAAGCCGCAAATCGCCCTATAACTGAACGTGTGAAGACCTTTGAAGATGCACTGAACATCTTGGGAGAAGAAAACCAATTCGTCAAGGAGTTCAGAGGAATGATAACATACGCAGCAGAAGAGAACTGTTTCCCATCTTGGGATATGCAGGCGTTCTTGAAACTCCGCATCATCTGCGCAGCCTTGAATGAGGGCTGGCAGCCTGAATTCTCGGAAGATGAATGGCGTTATTATCCATATTTCTTCCTCTACACCGATGAAGAACTTTCAGAAAAGTCAGATGAATGGAAGAACGACCGCCGCCTTATTTCAACAGGCAGCTATGAAGTCAAAGGATATGCGGGTCTCGTTTATGCGGTTTCGAATAACGTCCCCTCGGATACGAGTGCGAACATCGGCTCTCGCCTTTGCTTGAAGAGCGACACGCTCGCGTCCTACTGCGGAAAGCAATTCATCGAACTATGGGCTGACTTCTATTTAATCAGACGCGATGAAGAGTAATGAAACATTCACGGATATTGAAAAGACGTGTGACCGCATTATAGCCAACATAGACAAATTATTAACCATCTTAAAACAGAAATAAAATGAATAAAGTTATCAGACCTCAGAACCGCGAAGAATGGTTGAAATACCGTGAAAGCGGAATCGGTTCATCAGAAGTAGCCACAATCGTAGGCTTGAACCCTTGGGAAACACCTTATCAGTTATGGAGACGCAAGCTTGGTCTTGATCCTGCGAAACCTGAAAACTTTGCGATGAAAGCGGGTCATTATCTTGAAGACGCAGTAGCGCAGTTTTGGAAAGACGAAACAGGCTGTGAAATCATCAAGCGTAGCGCGATTGATTGGCTTATAGTCAACACCGAAAAGCCTTATATGCGCGTAAGCCCTGACCGCACATATTGGTTGAACGGTCTTCCGCATAACGCGAAAAACAAGGGAATTCTTGAATGCAAGACTACCCAAATGAGCATAGACCCCGAAGACCTTCCTAAGCACTGGTTCTGTCAGGTTCAATACCAACTTGGGGTTGCTGAATTAACTGAGGGTTCTCTTGCTTGGCTCTGTTCAGGACGTGAGTTTGGTTACAAGAATCTGAGTTTCGTTCCTGACTTCTACGCATGGCTCTGTGAAGAGGTTGACCGATTTTGGATTGACAACATTCAGGGGCAAAAAGAACCCGCAGCCGCCTCTGTTCAGGACGTTCTGCTTAAATACAACAGACACACGGACGGAAAGGTTATTGAAGTAAGCGATGAAATCTTTGAAGCCTATAACAGCCTGAAAGAGATAAAAAAAGAACTCGCAGCCATTGACGAAAAGAAGTCAGCCCTTGAAGAGAAAATAAAGCTCGGTTTTGGAGACGCAGAGGCTATCAGTTACGGCGGTCAGACCATCGCTACGTGGAAAGCCCCGAAACCGTCTCAAAAGTTTGACGATAAAGCATTCAAAGCTGAGCACCCCGATTTGTATTCAGATTTTACAAAAGAGGTTCAAGGTGCACGCCGTTTCCTCCTGAAATAACAACGAAAAAAGAAAGGTCAGGTTTTGTATGTATATAATATCAAACAAGCAAATGGAAGACGCAATCAAGTTCATTGAAGCGTATCGCAAAAGCGTTGACGTGAACTCCTGTGACACACGGACGTTTAACTCAGTCAGACTTGCGGGTATTCTGTTGAAGAAACTGAGAGCGAAACAGCCGCTTTCAGAAGACCTTTCAGGGGAACTTAAAAATCTTCGTTTAAAATAAAAGTGATTACTATATAATCATATTAACTTTACAACCGCTTTATAGCCGTTTTATAACCGAAAACAAAATGAACCTGAATATATCAACTCCGTGTATGGGTAGAACAGCCGAAAGGCTCTCTGACGCTTGCTGTTTTGCGTGGTTAGCCCTTAGCACGGAGTTATTTTTGAATAATATGATAACACTTAGAGAAAATCAAAGTGAACCCATACAAAAGGCTATTGACTTCTTCAACGAGAAAAAACCTAAACCGTCTCTGATTGTTCTCCCGACAGCCTGGGGGAAGTCAATCCTGACGGCTTTTGTTGCCAAGAACAGCAACGACAAAATGATTGTTCTTCAACCCTCAAAAGAGCTGTTGGAACAGAATTATCTGAAATACTGCACGCTGTGTGACGGCTTCGGAACGAATGCAGGTATTTACAGCGCAAGTTTCGGGCGAAAGGACATCGCACAGATAACTTACGCCACAATCGGTTCAATCAAGTCTCTCGGGGCTAAATTCAAGTCTCTCGGCTTTACCAAAATGTTGATTGACGAGGCACACCTTTATCCCCGTGAAGCTGACAGTATGCTCGGACGTTTTCTTCAAGAAAGCGGTATCACTCACGTCCTCGGTATCACGGCAACACCTGTAAAACTTCAAACGAACAGAGACATGGACGGCAGCACGTTTTCAAAGCTCGTCATGCTCACGTCAAGAAGTAAGAAAGGGAACTTCTTTAAAGACATCATTCACGTTGGTCAGGTTTCTGAAATGGTTCGCCTCGGCTTTTGGTCTCCGCTTCTTTATGAGGTTGAGGACTTCGACAAAAGTCAGCTTGTTTTCAACAGCAGCAAATCTGAATACACGGAAGACAGCGTTCAAAGAGCCTATGAAGCGAACGGAGGCACAGAACAGGTTATTCAGGTTCTTGACAAACACCCTGAACGAAGACACGTTCTCGCGTTTGTTCCGTCAGTTCAGGACGCTATCAGCCTCTCAAAGCGTTATCCCGAATCTGCCGTTATCTACGGGGAAATGGATAAGGATGAAAGAAGTGACATCATCAAGCGTTTCAGAGAGGGCAAAATACGCGTTATTTTCAACGTCAGGGTGCTTTCGACAGGCTTTGACTATACAGGTATTGACATGATTGTTTTAGGCGTTTCTACGGCTTCTATCGCCCTGTATTATCAGATTATCGGACGCGCCACACGTATTGACCCGAATAAGGTTAACGCTTTAATCGTTGACCTCGGAGGAAACGTTGAGCGATTCGGAAAGGTTGAAGACCTGACTTTCGAGAAAGGGCGTTTATGGCGGCTCTTCGGTTCAGGGGGAAGACTTCTTTCAGGCATACCGATTTCAGACATCGGAAGCTATACGCGTGAAGACACGGAGGTTATAGACCGACAGGCTGCTCAGCCTATTGAAGTCATGCCCTTTGGGAAGTACAAAGGGGAACGGCTGAGGGACATCCCACTGAATTACCGACAATGGATGATACGTTCTTTTGATTGGAATCAGAAGAATGAAAAGCTAAGGAAATCAATTATGGCAACCTTATAAAAACAAGGGCTATGGCAAGACTAAAAAAACAAACAGTTGATTATTTCCCGCACGTCTGCAAATGCGGGCGAACGATATTCATTCTTGAAAGTAGATTTGGAAATGACGGTTATGCGTTTTGGTTCAAACTCCTTGAAATTCTCGGGGAAAGTGACGGGCATTTCTATGACTGTTCAAACGCGTCCAATTGGGCTTTTCTGCTCGCCAAAACTCACACAGATGAAGAGCGGGCGAACGATATTGTAAACGTCTTGATAGACCTCGGAAAGATTGACGCTGAACTATGGGCTGCACGCCGTATCATTTGGATTGAAAACTTTGTCAGAAACCTTTCTGAACTTTACAGAAGAAGAGTTGAAGACCTTCCGAAGAAACCTGCATTCATAGATGAAAACCAACACGAAACAAATGTTTCTGACGGCAGAAACTTAAAACAAAAAGAGTTATTGACGGCAGAAACCGACAAAGTAAAGGAGAGTAAAGTAAAGGAAAGAAAAGAAAAGAAATACCCTTATCAGGGTATATGCGACCTTTGGAATTCAACTTGTGTTTCTCTGCCTAAGGTTATGAAGCTTACAGAAAGGCGAAAACAGAAAATAGAGTGTCGTCTTGACGAGTTCGGCGTTCAACCTGAACAATGGCTCGAAACGGCTGAAAACCTCTTCAAGCGAGTTCAGGCTTCTGACTTTCTCACGGGCAGATCTGCGAACAAGCAGAATTGGGCTGCGTCTTTCGATTGGTTCTTTGAGAACTATTCAAACTGGGTTAAGGTCTCAGAGGGTAACTACGATAACAAAGGCGTAAGAAGCCCACAGAGCGGCTCAAATTCTTCAATCGGTCTGTTGGGCGTTGGAGAGTTCTTAGACGGCACAGGGCGGCGCACATACGGCTCAGGGCGCGCAACAATCCCACAAGACGCTCCTCCGAGACCGTCTGAACGACATCAATGGAGTGCAGAATCGCAAACATGGATAATCTTATGAAACAGGAATCATTATCAGAAAAGGCGAAAACAGCTAACGGAAGAAGTCAGGCTTGCGACAAATGCCCTTTTAAGCCGTGTTCAATAAACCTCATGCAGGTTTGTTCACGGGCTTTTGTTGAGGGCTACAAAAAAGGATATAAACAACGTTCAAAGGAGGTCAAAAATGAAAAGATATGAAGACTACGGCATTCAGATTCCGTATGGAAAGCGGGGCGGGAACGTGAAGACGTTCTGCCCTCAATGCCATGCTACACGTCATAACAAGACAGACAAAAGTCTTTCTGTGAACCTCGAAGATGGAATTTGGCATTGTCATTATTGCGGCTGGAGCGGCACTCTCGCAGAAAGTGAATTTGACGACAGCCCTGAGGGAAAACGCAAATGGATGGAACAGCAGTCATGGTTTAGACCTGCCCCCATACGCCGCGAGAAGCCCGTGTATAAAAAGCCTGAACCGAAGAACGCTCACGGAATTTCTGAAAAAGCCCTCGCGTGGTTCAACAGCAGAGGCATTTCAGCTGAAACGCTCATTTCCTTGAAAGTGACAGAGGGGCAAGAGTGGATGCCTCAGAAGCAGGGGCAGGCGAATACCATCCAGTTCAACTACTACCTGAACGGCGAACTTGTGAACACCAAGTTCCGAACGGGCGACAAATGCTTCAAGCTGTGTTCAGGGGCTGAACTTCTTCCTTATAACCTTGACGCGATTAAGGGAAAACCTGAATGTATCATTACCGAGGGGGAAATGGACGCTCTGTCTTTTGTTGAATGCGGGCGCACAGACGTTGTGAGTGTTCCGAACGGGGCTAACTCAAACCTGTCATACCTTGACAATTATATCGAAGAATACTTTGAAGACAAAGAAACGATATTCATCGCTGCTGATACCGATACGAAAGGCGTTGTTCTGAGGGATGAGCTTATCAGACGTTTCGGGGCTGAGCGTTGCAGGGTTCTTGAATACGGAAACGGCTGTAAGGACGCGAATGAACACTTGATGAAGTACGGAAAAGAAAGCCTGTTGAAATGCCTCGCTGACGCGCCTGAAATCAAGTTGGAGGGCGTGTTCACGGTCTCAGACTTTGAACAGTCACTTGATGCACTCTTTGAACACGGAATGCAGAAAGGGGTAACCATCGGACATGACACGTTTGACAGGCTCTGCAGCTTTGAAACAAAACGCCTCTGCGTGGTAACGGGTATTCCAGGCTCGGGAAAGTCAGAGTTCATAGACGAAATCGCGGAAAGACTGAACATTCGCTACGGGTGGCGTTTCGCTTATTTCAGCCCTGAGAACGCCCCGCTCGCTTATCACGCTTCAAAGCTGATAGAAAAGTTCACGGGGAAGAAGTTCAGCAAAGAAACTCTGTCTTTTGGAGAATACAAACAGGTCAAAAGACACCTCGAAGACAACATTTATTTCATAAGCCCGAAAGACGATTTCAGGCTTGAAACAATTCTTGAAAGGGCTAAGTTCCTTGTCAGAAGAAAAGGCATCAAAGCACTTGTAATCGACCCATACAACAGGCTTGAAGACGAATCAGAGGGTCAGAACGAAACAAAGTATATCAGTAAGCAGCTTGACAGGCTGACAAACTTCGCACAGCAGAATGACGTTCTTGTTATCCTGATGGCGCACCCAACGAAACTCCCCCGAAACAAAGACGGGGTAACAGAAGCCCCGACCCTGTATGATATTTCAGGCTCGGCGAACTTCTACAACAAAACAGATTTCGGAATAGTGGTTCACAGAAACCGACTTGAAAACACGGTTGAAGTCATTGTTCAGAAAGTTAAATTCAGACACCTCGGAGAGTGCGGAACGGCTCTCTTTAAATATAACCTGAATAACGGGCGATATGTTCCTTATACGAATAACATTGAGCCTAATTGGGACAATAGCAATCATTTAATTGAAGAACAGAAAAGACGTGAGCAGGAAGCCATTGAAGCGGCTCAGTTCCCTTGGGACGATTTACCTGAGGGAGAAGATGAATGCCCGTTCTGATTTTGAATAACCTAAAATGGAAAGTTCTCATGAATAAAGAATACGCTCTTAAACGGCTCAAAGACGCGGGGTACAAAATAACACACCTCGGAAAGAATATAAGGGCAGAAAAGACCTCTAAAACAGGCGACAAAGAGAATCACGTTGGACGCGTGTTCAACGTCTTCAAACAAGTATTTGGTTATTAAAAAAAACGATATTATGAACAGAGAAATCAACATTGAAGAAGTAAGAAGTTTCGTTATAGCAGCGAACAAGCAATTTGAACAGGGAGGCATCTTCCTTGAAAGAATCAAGTTCAACCGCGATGAAAAGACAGGGGCGTTGCTCGGTCTCTCGCTGAACTATGAAGACAGAACGGGGAACAGCGAAAAGGAGGGCTGACGTATGGACTATTCAGAAGAGTTCTTAGCAGAATTAGCCAAAAGCGTCATCGAACTGCAAACTTTCAGAGTTGAACCCTGTGACCGAGAACCTGTTGAACGTGACCCGCTGCCTCCATACAAGGAACGGCTACACCCTCGGACAGATTGGAAAAGAAAACCTTATTGGCTCAGAACCAGAAGCAACCCGAAAAGACGCGGCTGAACCCTGAACGCTAATGAAGTGAACGAATTACAAAATCAGATATAAACCCATAACAAAAAACAGAAACATTATGGCAAATTATTCAATCAAGACTGACCTCCTGAAATTGAAGGGGGCTTTTGTGACAAACCTGAAAGGAAAGACAGCAACAAAACGCTGTCTGATTATCCCTGTTGACGAAGCAAACTTGTACGTTGGCGAAAAGGGAGTCTATCTCAACATGACGGCTATTGAAATGCGAGAGCCGAAGTACTCAGAAACTCACTGCGTGAAACAATCTCTCGACAGAGAACGCTACGATGCAATGACAGATGAAGAGAGAAACGCACAGCCTATCTTGGGCGGCATGAAGCAGCTTGAACGTAAGGCAACCGAAATGAACGTCACGGGTATGGTTGACGGGGCAAGCATGATAAACAATGACGACCTCCCGTTCTGACCAAGAAACGCCTGTTGAACTGCCAAGAGACCTGTTCAGCCCTGTCTGCTGCTGGTCATGCAAGTACTGCATTCTTGACATCAGCCACGGGAAGCATTACTTCTGTCAGGCGAACCACAAAGAGCTGAAACAGAATCCACATACCCCTATGCTATGCAAACAATACATTCAGGGCTGACGGGTTGAGGAAACACACAAAGAAACAGAGGCGGGCGGCTCATACTTCCCGTCTCTGTTCAGTCCAAGTAACATCGGCTTTAAATAAGCCCCAATTTAGAGTTTTGATATGAATTTAGATAAATTGCCCGCAAAGAAGACGAAAAGGGCACAGAAGAAAGAAAAAGCCCCTCTGCGTGACGTTTTCACGGTCATTTGTAAGACTGACCTCAAAGCAGAGTGCATAAAGGAGTTCAAGTTTCATCCCGTCAGGAAATGGCGTTTTGACTACGCGTTGCCTGACCACAAAATTGCCCTTGAAGTTGAGGGCGGAGTGTGGACGGGCGGGCGGCACACGTCCCCGAAAGGCTTCCTCGGAGATATGGAGAAATATAACACAGCGACACTTATGGGGTGGCGTGTATTGAGAACAACGCCTGACGAGCTTCTGAAACGGAAAACCCTTGAAATGATTAAAACGGCTATTTCAGGCGATTTTACCCCTTAAAAGCCCCCTTTTTGCCCCAAATGTGATTATATTATAATCATTTTGGCTACATTTGTACTGAATTTTAATCCCTGTAATTATGAAGTTGAATGAATATCAGGAAGAGGCTCTGAAAACAGCCTTTTACCCCAAAGAATTTAGAGTTATTTATCCCGCTCTCGGTATCAGCGGAGAGGCGGGCGAGTGTGCCGACAAAGTGAAGAAAGTTCTTCGCGATACAGCGGTCATGAAAGACAGCTTTGGGTGCATCATTTTGCCCGATGATAAGAAGACAGAACTCGCGAAAGAGATTGGCGATGTGCTGTGGTATTGTGCCGTTCTGTCTCACGACCTTGGGCTGACCCTTGAAGAGGTTGGAGAAATGAACATTCAGAAGCTCGCTTCACGTCAGGCGCGTAACAAGCTCGGCGGCAGCGGCGATAACAGATAACAGAAGAGATATGAAGACAGAGACAGTAAAACTTTCGCAAATTCAAGTGAATGAGGCGAACCCAAGAACGATTTCAAAGGAGAAGTTCTCCAAGCTAATTAACTCCATCCTCGTTCTGCCGAAAATGCTTGAAATCAGACCTATAGTCGTTGACAACACGATGACAGCCCTCGGCGGTAATATGCGCCTAAGGGCTTTGACTGCCATTCAGGACATGAATGAGAATGAAATTGCCGACAGCCTGAATTCCTGTCGTGACTTTCAAAAGAAAACAGAGGCTGAACGGGAAGCCCTTATCAATCATTGGAACGTATGGAAAGACAGCCCGACAGCCCCTGTAATCAAGGCTTCTGACCTCACAGATGAAGAGCAGCGCGAGTTCATCATCAAAGACAACGTAGGTTACGGAGAATGGGATATGGACGCTCTCGCCAATGAATGGGACACCGATGAACTCGTTGATTGGGGCTTAGACCTGTGGGAGAATAACTCTGAAAGTTCAGGTTCAGGCTCAGGCTCTCTCCCGAGCAGCCCCGCTGAAAGCAGCCTGTTTGACCGCTTTGTCGTTCCCCCGTTTTCAATTCTTGACACCCGTAAGGGATATTGGCAAGACAGAAAGAAAAAGTGGTATGACATCATCGGGGATATGGGCGAAAGCCGTAACGACACGCTTGTAACATCGCTTGAAATCAAGTACAAAGACCTGTATCAGAGAACCCGCGAACACAGAAAGGAACTCGGTATATCTTTCAAAGAATACATCGAAAAGTACGTCCCGAAAGAAGACCTCGAACGGGAACAGAGTAAAATCGTTGCTCAGGGCGTTTCAATTCTTGACCCTGTTATGGCGGAAATCGTCTGCCGTTGGTTCGGTCTGAAAGACGGGCGCGCGTTTGACTGCTTTGCAGGAGATAGTGTTTTCGGCTTTGTCTCTGCATACCTCGGCTATGAGTTCACAGGCGTTGAACTGAGAGAAAAGCAAGCCGCCCTGAACAACGAGCGCGTGGCTGACATGAACGCCCGCTATATCTGCGATGATGGTCAGAATATAGGCAAGCACGTTCAGCCTGAGAGCCAAGACCTGTTGTTTAGCTGCCCGCCGTACTTTGACCTTGAAGTTTATTCAGACCTCCCAAATGATGCAAGCAATCAGGGAACGTATGAAGACTTCATTCAGATTTTAAAGAACGCTTTCACGTCTGCGGTCGGCTGTCTGAAAGAGAACCGTTTCGCTGCCATCTGTGTGGGTGATGTCCGCGACAAAAAGACTGGGTTCTATTATGACTTCTGCGGGGACATCAAAAAGATTTTCAAGGAGGCGGGAATGTTGCTCTATAACGAAATCATCCTTGTGGAGCAAACAGCGTCAACCGCGTTGAGAGCTGCCCGATATATGGAAAACAGAAAGGTGGAGAAGACGCATCAGCACCTGTTGGTATTCTTTAAGGGCGACCCAAGAAAAATCAAGGCTGAGTTCCCGAAGATTGAGTACACGGAAGACGACATGAAGTTATTTGACGCTTCTGAGGATTGCGAAGAAAGTGAAACATCAAACAACGAATGACCATGCAAGCGAAAATTTGGAATCATAGTCAATGGGTCTCGGAAACAAATCCTGAGACCCTGAGAAAGTTCTACGGAGAAGCGTTGAAACAGGCTGGATTTAATGTTCTGTCCTGTTCTGACCATCATTTCGAGCCTCAGGGTTATACGGCATTGTGGCTTCTTTCAGAAAGCCATTTCGCGGTTCATACGTTCCCTGAGTTCGGGCGGTCGTACATTGAACTTTCTTCCTGCAACCTCGAATATTTCAACAAATTTCTAAACATCATTAAAGACTTATGAGCAAGGCACAGGAAAAGAAAAGAAATCAAGTAAAACTCGCACGCCTTGAAATAGTTTCAGGGCTGTTCAAACGGGGGTATTCAAGACGCAAAATCCAATCTGAGGTAATGAAGCGTCTTGACCTCCCGACCTATTCACTCCAAACCGTTCAAAGGGACATTCAGACGCTTTTGGAAGAATGGCGTGAAAGCCGTCTTGAAGACACGGACGAACTCGTTACGCTTGAACTCGCCCGTATTGATGAAACCTGTCAGGAGCTTTGGGAACAATGGGAAAAATCAAAAGAGAATTTCACGAAGCAAACGCGCAAGCAAAAAGGCTCTCCATCCCGTGACGCTCAGACGGGGCAAACATCTATCAGGACGTATCAGACGGAAAGAACAGAAACGGACGTTCAGGGTCTCGGAGACCCCGCCTATATTACAGAAATCAGGCGGCAGCTTGAAGAACGGCGTAAACTTCTCGGATTGTACGCGCCTGAAAAGACAGAAGTTAGTGGCGGACTATCTTTCGCCTCTCTCTTGGTTGAGAGCGGTATGTTAGACGAAGCAGAACAGACCCTTGAAGCGGAATAAGTGATTTGCGCCCGAATGCGGGCTTAAAATGTTTTCATCGTATAAAGTAACCAATCAAAAACGAAGCCCCGACATACGGGGAAAACGCAAAAAATAACTCAGAATGAAGAAACAGGATAAAAAACGGCTACGGGAAAAGGGTCTCGCTTTGATGAACGAATGGAGGGCTGATTGGTGTCGGTTCGCCAAGGAAGCTCTCGGCGTTACGCTTGACCCTGAACAGCAAGAAATCCTCCGCTCGGTTCAGTACAACAGAAGAACGTCTGTTGCATCAGGAACGGCACGCGGCAAGGATTTTGTGTCCGCTTGCGCCGCTGTCTGTTTCCTGTATCTGACCCCACGTTGGCGGCGCAATGAGTTCGGGAAAATTGAACTTGTTGAGAACACGAAAGTAGCCCTGACAGCCCCAACAGACCGACAAGTAAAGAATATCATGATGCCTGAAATCTCACGTCTGTTCAACAGGGCAAAATCTCGTGGCGTTGAGCTTATCGGGCAGCTCTCGGCTTATGACATCAGAACTAACGATAAAGAATGGTTTCTGACAGGTTTCAAGGCTGACGAGCATAACCATGAAGCATGGTCAGGTTTTCATGCTGTTCATACCATGTTCGTTGTGACAGAGGCAACAGGTATCGGCGATGATACATTTTCCGCTATTGAGGGTAACCTACAAGGAGACAGCCGTATTCTTGTGGTCTTCAACCCAAACAAGACAGTTGGTTACGCCGCCCGTTCTCAGCGCGAAGAACGTTGGGCGCGGTTCAGGCTTTCTTCCCTGACAGCCCCGAACATCGTCCACAGAAAGATAGTCATTTCGGGACAGGTTGACTTTGAGTGGCTTCAAGACAAATTGGAAACGTGGTGTACGAAGATTACGCCCGCTGAGGTCTGTTCAGAACTTGACGACTTCGAGTTTGACGGTCAGTGGTATCGTCCCGAAGACCTGTTCAGAAAAAAGGTTCTCGGCAAGTTTCCGAAGGTTTCAGACGACATTCTGATACCACCTCAGTGGCTTGAAGAGGCGCACAAGCGTTGGGAAAAAGCAAACGGACGTGAACCTCTATCAGCGGCTATCAATATCCTCGGCGTTGACGTTGCGGGTATGGGACGCGACAGCACTTGTTTCTGTCACAGGCGCGATAATTGGGTTGCTCCTTTCAAGTCTCAAAACTCAGGCGGTCAGGCTGACCACATGAAAGTGGCGGGGCAGATCTCCTCCGAGCGTCAAAGGTCTATGAACCTATTTGTCAGCATTGACACAATCGGCGAGGGCGCGGGCGTGTTCAGCCGCGTCTGCGAGCTTGAAGCGTCTGAAAGCCGATACATCATCAGCTGCAAGTTTTCTGAGGGTGCAAAAGGTCACAACGGGCGAGAACTCAGAGACCTGACAGGTCAGTATCAGTTCGTCAACATGAGGGCGTGGCTGTTTTGGGCTGTTCGTGATTGGTTGAACCCGAAGAACAACACAGGAGCTATGCTGCCTCCTGACACATCGTTCGATGAAGAGGCTCAGGAAATACGCTGGTTTTTCCGTTCTGACGGGCGTATTCAGATTGAACCGAAAGAAGACATCAAGGCGCGCCTCGGACGCTCTCCCGACAAATTTGATGCGCTCGCGAATACGTTCTACCCCGTGAGAATGACGCAGGGCATTGATATAAACCGCTTGAAAAAGGTGGTACGCCGATAATCAGATTATAAACAATTAAAAATGAATCATTATGACGATTGAAGAAATTCTAAATTCAGGGTTGACGGCGGGAGAAAAAATCGCCGTTTTGAGTGAAAAGACGCTTAACGTCCCTGCATGGCTTGGGCGCAATGGTTTGGAACAGGAGTACAACCCAAAGAAACACCCTGTCATGAGCAAGTCGAAATATCCTGACGTTGTGACCGATGAAGGAGTTGTGCCTGTAACGCGCATTGCCCTGTCCTTTCAACGTCTCGCGGCTAAGAGAATGACAGAGCTTGTAACAGGCATTCCCATTAAGCGCGTCTATAAGCCGAAGAACGATAAACAGAAAGAGGTTGCAGCGTTCCTCGAAAGTATTTATGACAGAACCCGCATTGATAGCGTGAACGTTGACCGATTTAAGCGTCTTTACGCCTGTTGTGAAATCATGACGCTGTGGTACGCTGTTGAACAGCCCAACAACCTGTATAATGGCGTGAAATCTCAACTGAAACTCCGCTGCCGCACATATTGCCCCATGAACGGCGATGAGCTTTATCCCCTCTTTGATGAATACGGGGACATGATAGCAATGTCGATAGGTTACACTCGCAAGGTCGGCAAGAAGTCTGTGAAGTTCTTTGACTGCTACTCATCTTCAAAACACGTCAAGTGGTCAAATGATACAGGCGAATGGGCTGAGGTTGAGAATGAAGATATTACCCTCGCGAAGATTCCCGCCATTTATTCATACCGTGAAGAACCGATTTGGGAAGACACGTCTAACATGGTTTACGAAATGGAATGGTCTCTGAGCCGCAACGGAAATTATCTCCGTGAGAACTCAAAGCCCCTGTTTGCGGTCTTCGCCGATGAACAGATTAGCTACGGCGATGAAAAGTCAGGCGATAAAGAGTTCAAGAGCGTTCTTCAATACCCGAAAGGCTCAACAGCTGGCTATATAACGTGGCAGCAGTCTATTGAGAGCCTGAAATATCAGACCTCAGAACTGCGAAACCTGTATTTCACTACGCTGCAGCTCCCTGATTGGTCATACGAAAAAATGTCGCAGGTTGCTCTTTCAGGCGAAAGCCGCAAGCAGCTCTTCATTGATTCGCAGCTGAAAGTCAAGGACGAGAAAGGGGCTTTGATTGAATTCCTCGGACGTGAAACAAACGTTCTGAAAGAGTTCGCAAAGGTCATTCTCGGGGAAAGCTATGCAGCCGACATTGAAGCCCTGAGCGTTGAACAGGTTATTACGCCATTCTCCATATCTGACGACAAGGATGAAACGAACAACCTCATAACAGCCAACGGAGGCAAGCCGCTTATGTCCCACCGCGAGAGTATTGAACTCTACGGCAAGTCTGACGATGTGGATAAGACGCTTGAAGAGATTCGGGCGGACGAGAAATTTGACGCTTTTTCCCTAACTGAATAATCTGAGAGAATATGGCGCAACAAAGAAAAAGCCCTGTCAGGAAAGGGGCGCAGCGTGAAGAAACAAAATATCATTGCTCAGACTGTGAACGGAGCTATGATTGGCACAGCAAGGCACTTGACGGGCATTTAATCTTGTGCCGTTGTCCTCTGAAACAGAAAGGCGGTCAGTTTTGCATATTCCTGAACGACAAAGCCTGTGAGAACTTTATTCGAAGAACCTCTGAACCTGATATACGCGAATGAGTATGGGACGGAAGAAAATGAACAAATACGACATTCAACACCTGAACAACCTGACGGAAATCCAACGTCAGGTTGAACGGGTTTTTGAAGCAGCCGCAAAGGAGGCAGCGCGCTTGGGGGTTAAAATAAACGAAATAAACCCCGACAGGCTGTTTTCTTTTGACGACTATCCAATTACACGCAAAGAGATAGAAAACATCTTAGGCGGGCTTAAAAACAGCCTAACGACTGTTATAGCAAACGGGGTCAGGTCTGCATGGACGTTATCGAACAATAAGAATGACGAACTCGCCCGTCAGGTCTTCGGGGATAATGTCGGAAAACTCTCTCAGGAACAATACAGACGCTATTTCAGCACAAACGGAAAAGCCCTTGAAGCGTTTCTGTCGCGAAAGGAAAGCGGGCTGAACCTTTCTGACAGGGTTTGGCGTTATACTAACGTGTTCAAGCGTGAGATAGAACTTGGTCTTGATGTCGGTATCAGAAACGGGCTGTCCGCACCTGAAATGGCGAAAGAACTGAAACAATGGCTTCGCTATCCTGATATGAGGTTCAGACGAATTAGAGATGAACACGGAGATTTATACCTGTCAACTAACGCGGCGCAGTTCCACCCTGGGCGTGGGGTTTATCGTTCAAGTTACATGAATGCCCGCCGCCTCGCTGCGACAGAAACAAACATCGCATACAGAACAGCCGACCACCTGAGATGGCAAGATTTTGATTTCGTTGTCGGCGTGAGGGTTGTTCTGAGCAATAACCACACCTGTCTCGGATCTGACGGGAAGCCGCACAAGTTTACGGATATTTGCGATGAACTGAGTGCGCCACTCGGAAGTCAGGCTGTCAAGGGGCGCGGCTGTTATCCAAAGGACTTCAAATTCACGGGGTGGCATCCACACTGCCGCTGCCACGCTGAATCAATCCTGAAAACAGAGGATGAAATGGCGGATGACAATGCAAGAATGTTGCGAGGGGAAGAACCAGTTTCAGGCTCTAAGAATGAAGTGAGGGACGTTCCGAAAGAGTTTACCGATTGGGCTGAGAAAAACGCTGAAAGGGCGGGAAATTCATTCTCTGTCCCCTATTTCGTGAAAGATAACTTGAAGTACTTCCCAAAAGGATATGAAAACCTGTACGGGGCGAAAATGCCTTATCAGAACGCACAGCAATATTCTGAGGCTATGAAGTTCAACAAAAAGAAAGCGAATTTCTCTGACGCGATAAAACAGAATAACGCTGAACTTTCTAAGGCTCTGCCTGTTGTTCAAGGCAAGATAATGAATTTCTCCGAGGCTGACGGGACACGACCGAACCCCCTGTTTCATTCGCCTAACGCACGGGCAAACGGATATTACCATAACTGTCAGACCTGTACCGTTGGATATGAACTCAGAAGACGCGGCTTCCCTGTTGAAGCCCTACCGAACAAAGGGAATGAATTTTATGACGTTTGGTGCGTTAAGAACAATTTCAATTGGCGCGACAGGTTTTTGAACGCTGACGGGACACGCCCGAAGCCTGAAAGTTCATTGGGGCTTGGAATCAAAAATACGATTGAAGAGAAAAACAAGTTTATCGAAAGCGTTACAACACAGGAGGGAAGATATGAGATTTTTTGCGCCTGGAATAAGACATCTTCACACGTCTTCTGCTTGGAACGTCAGAAAGACGGAAGTCTGCTGTGGTATGACCCTCAGTCGGGGATCTGCGGAAACGCGAACCACCCGACATTCAGAAACTATCTGAAACGTATGCAGAGCTACAAAATAAGCGTTCTGCGAATTGACGACAAAATTATCAACGTCAAGTTCGCAGAACGCATCAAAAGAGCATCAGAGTAAGTCAAGTGCTTCAAGACCGCTCACAACTGAGATTTCATCCCCTTTCAACAGGAACACGGTTGGCAGTCCTGTCGGGAGGGGATTTTCCTCTTCATCAACACAGCCAACAGAAAAAACCTGAAAGCCGTTTTTCACGCCGATGAACTCAATAGCATTGAAACCCTGTTCTTCGGCTTTGTCTTTAATGATTTTCGGTATCTTCATAACGTTTCGAAATTAGTTATTTCTTCGGAATTTTAAGCAGAAACGCTTTACTTTTCTTCTTGGTGTAAGTCTTCATTACTTTCTCGTTTCGCCTTTACAGGGGCGTTTCTGCGCTTTGGCGCGAATCTCCTGCTTCTTTATCTCACACAAAGCCCCTGAATACGTGTTCCCGTCTGAAACTTTCAGGTTGTACAGGTGTTGACAGCAGCAACCTACCTGTTCAGGCGTGAAATGGTCATATATCGCAGCAAGGGAACTGAAAAAGAACTCTGTCTGTTCATCGCCCTGTAAAGGCGGCTGAAAGAACTTTACCTGATAGAATGGCGTTCCGTCTCTCATTCCTGACCTCCTTTCTCCGAGCCGCTGTCCTTTCTGTTGATGAACGCCGCGCCCTTTGTCTGTATGTTCCAATCCGCCACACGCTCTGACAGGCTTTCAACCTTGCCGAGCTGAGCGGCTAAACCTGAACACGCAATTTGCTCTGCCTCTTTTCTGTCTCTCGCCTTGACTGTGACAAATCCCGAGAAAACGAGCTTAACTCTGATTTTAAAATTCTTCTTTTCCATGATTTTGAAGTTTTGCCGCCTGAAACCTCAGGCGAAATTACAATAACGTTAGTTATATTCTTTTCTTTACTCTACTCTCCTTTACTTTACTTTGTCTGTTTTTGACGTAAGAAATAAGCTATAAACAACATTTCTTGCGGCAGAAATAGTCATATAAGCGAGTTTCTTACATCAAAAACCTATGTTTTTTCTAAAAACCGTCTATAATTGCCACCCTGTGCCCCGCTCTTATGATTTTAGGCAGAATCACGTCAAGGCTATAGACAAGAAACTTACAGAAGAAACCACCGCCGTCTTCCGTGTACAGGGGCAAATCTGAAATCTCTGAAACGGCTGCAGCGTCTTCTTCAACAACCGTATAAAAATCTCCTGTCCTCAATAAAACAACCGCGTCATGGTGTTTTTGCTTTGTTTCTGCGGCTGTTTGTTTCAATTTGGTGTAATTCATCATTTGGAAGTTTTAAGCCCGACACGGGGCTTTTGTGGCTCTATGTCGGGCGGGTTGAACAAAAAGTTATGCGTTCAGTTTAACGCGGTTCAAAAGGTTGCCTGAAATCTCGTGAAGCTCGCGGCTGCGTTCAGGTGTCAACTCACGTGCGTGAGCCGTAATAGCCTGTGTCAGCTTCCATAAAGTTGCTGCGCCCTCAACGCCGTCCTCGGGGTCATTCTTCATGAGGATTTTTTCAACCTCCTTGCCCTCCTGTTTCAGGAGCTGACCGTTCTTCGTGAGCTTCTGAATTTCCTTTTCGGGGTCAACCTCAATTTCAGATGCGCCCTGAATTTCATACGCCTTACGTTCAAGTGTTTCGCGGCTGAACAGCCCCTTTGTCAGGTCTCTGACGGCAGATACGGTGGTCTGCGTATCGAGTTCATAGGTCTTGTTTGAAAGTTGAAGATTATCGGGGAGGCGTGAACCCAAGTGAACCTGCTTCATGACGCTTTCCCGAACCATACCATTCAGGCAAGCCCCGTTCAGGAGAAAGGCGCGCATATCAACAGCCCCGTCCCCGTAGTCAGAGGTTGAGAACCGCGCCCCTGCGAAGATTATTACGTTTCCGTTCTTCGCTGTCGGGATAACAAGCGGCTGCGGAAGAATTGTTTCAGCCCAAATCTTCGTGTCGTTCATATAGGCATCAGAGATTACAGCCCCCTGACCCGCTGCCTCCTGAACAAACGCTGTAAGAATTTCAACAGAGTTCAGGCGGCGATAACTGTCAGAAAGAACGCCCCTGACCTGTTGCCCAACGGCTCTTACGAGAACGCGGCTGCGCTGAGTCCATCCGCTGTGCTCGTTCAAAATCTGAGCGGCGAGCGTCATCGCCCAGGGTTCTCCGCCCGCGAGACCTCTCAGGTATCTCTGCGGAATGCCCATTCTGTCAGCGAGCTGCCCGATGGCGTTATCATGAAGTGAGAAACTTCCGTCAGGCATATTCATCATAAGCCCGCCCTCGCCGCTGAACGTTATCACGGGGCTGTGGTCTTGGGCTTTCAGGTTCACGCCTATCGGGGCGATATAGTCCTGAGCGATTTTACCCTCATTGATAAGGCGTTCCATTGTTGCCTGAACTCCAACGGCTTTGCCGTCTATCATTCTCTGAACTTTGTTCATTACTACTTGGTTTAAACCTGCTTGGAGGTCTGTTGTTGCTGTTGTCATAACTGTTAGAATTTAAAATTTATAATACGTTTTTGTTTGTCTTCTACGTTGGTTGATTGATTTATACAGATACGCATTGAGCGCGCTTCTGAGCGTCTGAGGGCGTTCTAAGACAATAGCCTGAACGCTGTCCCCCGAGCCGCTTCCCGCAGTCAATCCGTCAATAGCGTCTATCAGGTTCTTAACGTATGACTGAGCGGGCGTAAGTTTTTTTTGTCTTCCCATGTTCATATCGTTTTTAGTTCAATAAATACTCCTGTGCCTCGTTAAAGAGGGCGGTTTCTGTCAGGTCTTCGGCTGACGGCTCAAAGCCTGACAGAAAAGCCGCTTCGATTATGCTTTTGTCTATCATAAGGCGGGTTATTCTTTGCATATCCAAATCTCTGTTTCAGAGATTGAGAAAGAGCCGTAGAAAGTGATTTTGGCGTAACCCATGTTTATCATCTGAACGAAGAAGCTCGAAATGCTCTTATAGCTTTTGAGCGTTCTTCTGAACTGCTGTTCAATTTCGCTTTTGCGGGTTGAAGTGAAAATAACGCGGGGTTCTTCTCCCTGTTCCTGTGTCTTGATTTTGTAAACTGCTCTCATAGCCTTACCTCCTGATTATTTGTTATAGAATGAAACTTTCAGCCCTCTGCGCAACTTGCAGATACATTTGTCTTCCATGCAGTTGAAAGCGCGCTTCAACAGTTTGTTCAACATCTCAATGCCGATCAGTTCGATGATACCTGAAACGCCAACGAGCTTGTGAACCTTGTTACCCTGAGCGTCAACGCCTGAAACCTTGATTCGCCAGTTCTTATTGATAACTTTTGTTGAGTATGCGAGAGTTGCTGTTGCTTTCATTTTTCTTGTTGTTTTTTGATTACGCTGCAAAGATAAAGTAACTATTTCACTAATAACGAATGATTCGCGGAGAAAATAAACTAATCAGGTTACATTTAACACCTGTTAAGGATTCATACCCGATTTACCCTGTATAATACAATAACTGAAATAACAAAGCGTTTAAGAGAAAATTCGATGATTATATTGTAATCACTTAAAGAAATAATGCTACCTTTGCGCAGTAAACGTTTCAGTTAAATTTCTATTTCGTATGAAGCAACTTATTTTGAACGCGCTGAAAGCCAAATTCACGGGGGTCAGCGATGCAATTTTAGACAGGGTGGCAACAAAGCTTGCACAGACTGTAACAACGGCTGAACAGGTTCAAACCGCTGTTGACGGGGTGACGTTTCAGCAAGTATTAGAGAGTTACGGGGATAGCAGAGCAACACAGGCTCAGCAGACAGCCGTTCACAACTATGAGACGAAATACGGTCTCAAAGACGGCGTTAAGATTGACTCAGCGAGCGGCGGTCAGGGTGGTCAACAGAACCCTCCCTTGCAGCAACAGCAGCAACAACTCTCATTGGGCGGGGGTGCTCAGGATGCAACCACTCAACTTCTCCAGCAGCTTGTTGAACAGAACAAAAAGCTGAATGAAAGACTTGACACGATGGAGGCAGCGCGCACGACCGCAACACGCAGACAGCAAATTTCAACTCTGATTGAAAAACTGCCTGAGAACCTGAAAAAGGCTTATTCGCGAACGCCTGTTGACGGTCTCTCGGAAGAAGAGTTCAATTCTCTTATCGGCGAAATCACTACTGAGGTCGGCGAAATCACTTCTTCAATCCAACAGAAAGGGGCTGTTTTCGGAAAACCTGCCGCCACACACGGAGGTTCAAGTCAGGGAGCGGAATTGTCTAAAGAACAGGTTGAAGCAATCTCGCACAGAGAGGGCACAGCACAAGACGGACAACAGCCGTTCTAATTGTTAAACTCAAAAATCATTCATCATTATGGCAATGACTGTTTCAAGACGCAGGGAATCTCAGACTCCGCGCGTATTTATGCACAAAGTGGCAGACATCAGGGGCGGCGTTTCTGTAAACGTGAAAGAACTCGGTGGAGACTTTCTCCGCGAAGGTTCTGTTCTCAGTGAGCCAAAAGATGGCATTTGTCACGTTGTGAAGTTTGCTGTCCTGACGGAAGAAGCCAACGGAACGGCAACCACATTCAAGGTTGAGAAAGGTCACAACTTCAAGGTTGGAGACTTTGTGATGGCGAAAGAGGGCGCAAAGGCTTACCCTATTTCCAAAATCGCCGACACAGAAAAGACCTATGACACAATCACTATCAGTACAACTCTTGGAGAGGTTGTAAAAATGGGAAGTTTCATTATTGAAGCTAAAGCCGAATCAGCCTCAAACTCTTCTGCATTGAAGTTCGTTCCGCTGTCTCTTTCAGGCACAGGAAAACCTGTTGTTCAGGGACACAACTTCGACACGGACGCTTGGCTTATCGGTGTGACAAAGGGCAACCCGCTTCCTGAGTGTATCGCTAAACACTTGAAAGGTATAATCAACTATTAAAGAAAGACGTTATGGCAACAATCGTAAATACTATTATTGACGGGCTGAGCCAGCAGATGGTTCAGGCTCGTTTGAATTCGGCTGACGCCAAACCGTTCTTCTTCGGTACGCATTTCCCTGTGAAGAAAGTCAACGGCTTCGTATGGAAAACGCTGACCAATCAGATCGCAAAGAAGAACGTTGCAGCAGATCTGCACACTGATAACGGAACTATCCTGAGAAAACGCCGCCCCGTTTTTGAGAGCGCGAAGGGCGATATTCCGTTCATCAGTATTTCGCGTGAAATGACCCGCTCGGAAATCAAAGACTATCAAACCGCTCGCGCACTCGCTCAGGACGCTGACGCAATTGCCCTTGTTGACTATTGGGGAAATGACGTTGACTTCTGTTTTAACGGTGTTCAGAGTGAATTAGAATACATCGCCTGGAAGCTCGCTTCAAACGCGGGTGTTCTTCATTTCACAACGACCACAAACGCGACCTATGCAAATGAATTTGACCTTGACTACGATGTCGATGAAGATATGAAGCAGAAGACTTCTTCCGATTGGGGAAACGCTTCTTCTGCCGACATTATCGGAGACCTTGCTAAGGCTGTTGAATTCGCGAAGTCCAAGGGTCTGAACCCGAAGTTTGGTTTCATCAACCTGAAAGAACTGTACAAAATTTGTTCTTCTGAACAGATTATTAAAGCCTGTGCCTCTTATCTGAGCAACGCAACAGGTATGTCGCAGACCCCTGACTTGGCTCAGCTCAACACAATGTTGGCAAAGCAAGCGTGGTTGAACGGCATTGAGTTGCGTGTGGTTGACCAAACTATTACCCGCGAATTTACAGACGGAAGCACAATCAGCGGAAACCCGTTTGAGGACAGCCGACTGATTTTGTCTGAAACTCTCAAACTCGGAACTACGCAGTACGATATTCTCGCTGAAAATAACGATTCCATCATCCGCGCTGAACGTTCTCATACGGTCATTAAGAAGTACGGTACGTGTGAACCTCAGGGAGAAGTAACTATCGGTCAGGCTGACGCTGTTCCTGTCTTTGATACCGTGTACAGAAACGTCTATTTGAAAACTGACGGTTCAGGTTGGTAAAGTTAAAGGTTATGGCAAAGGTTTTTGAATTATTGAAGAGCGTGAACGCTTACCCGATACCACTCAGGGCTATCACGGAAGCAGCAGACAAACGCGGTCTGAACCTTGACAAAGAAGCGAACTCGGAGGACATTCAAGGTCGTGAATACAGACTTGTTAAAGCAGACCTGTTTATGTGGCTTTCCTTTGCCCCTGACGTGTCTCAGGGCGGGCAGTCATTCTCTTTTACGGATGAGCAGAGAAAGAGCCTGAGAAATCAAGCAAAAGCGATTTACGAAGAGCTTGAACCTGACGGCGACAACTCTCAAAAAAACATTTACGGATACAAAGGTTCACGGCTATGATTATTCAGAACGGCACAATCGAATTTAAGTCAAAGACAGGCGGCGGGATAGACCTTGAAACGGGTTATCCCTCTAAGCCGTCTTCTGTGAACTGGGGAGAGAAAATCCCGTGTAACATTCAGCATACGAAGATGAACCTTTTGGCACAGGCTATCGGTGGGGAGCATTTCAAGTCTCACAGCTATGAAATATACGTTGAAGAAGACACGGAAGTAACCTCAGAAGAAGTACGGCTGAAAGACATCAACGGGCATGATATCGGGGAGTTCTCTATCATTTCGAAACAGCCGCTTGAAGCCGTTGCAATGATAAAGATTTTGGTCTAACAGCGAATGCGCCCGAATGCGGGCTTTACTTTTTAAGTGTTTATAATGTAACCATGTTGAAAAGTAAACGCCACATAGAGGAAATTCGCAAATAATAACTCAGAAACTATGCCTATTAAACAGTTGACACCGATGTCGGAGATTGAGAATTATACAGAAGAACAGCTAAACCGCCTGAATGCCGTTCTTCTGAGAAATCTCGCCTATATCGGGGAAATGTGTTTGAACAGGGCGAGACAAACAGACAGTTATAAAGACCAAACGGGCAACCTGAGAAGTTCAATAGGTTACGTCATATCATTTGACGGGCGTATCGTCAAGGCTTCTGACTTCAAGGTTGTCAAGGAAGGGAGAGATGGCGCGAAAGACGGTCTTTCTTTTGCGAGAAGAATAGCCCGCAGCTATCCTCAGGGTTTGTGCCTTATTGTTGTGGCAGGAATGAAATACGCCGCTTATGTGTCCGCTAAAGGCTTTGACGTTCTTGATAGTTCAGAACTTCTTGCCGAAAGCCTCACAAACAGAATTTTAAAGCAGCTTGGATTCAGTTAAAATACAAAGCGTATGGCAAAGACATCAAAACAGGTTCAAGGGGACGTTTACCGCTTGTTGAAAGACAGTACTCTTTACACGCTTATTTCGGGAGAGGTGTACAGAAATGGATACAGACCCCGTGATAGCTGTAAAGAGGACGCTGTCGTTATTTTCACAACGGGATTACCTGACGAAATCCAAACGGGTGTTGTAACAGTAAATATCTTTGTCCCTGATATTGACCCGTACAACAATGGCGTTTGGGTTGAAGACGGCGCGCGCACCGAAGAACTTGAAAAACTCGCCGATGCTTGGGTGGAAAGCCTAACGGCTGAGGTCTCAAATTACAAGTTCAAACTTCAACAGACCATCTACACAGAAGAAGACAAAGACATACGTCAGCATTTTGTCGTGGTTAAGTTGAAATACAAGTATTTCGGAGACACGGACGCTCCATTAATTATTCCGCAAGCAGCTTTGATTGACGCTTATGACAGCAGAGAAAATGACGACTATACCCCTATTCTTTTGACAGAAGACGGTGGAACAGTTGAGGTTTTTCCCGCTATGGATAGACAGAATGTTTAATTTAAAAATCAACAACTATGGCAGTATTATCATGGGGAAAATGCACGATTGAACACGTAGTTTCAGAAAACGGTGCTCCCAAGGGAGGAGGTTCTGCATCTTGGAAGGCTCTCCCCACTCCAAAAGAGAATACAACCAAGATTACGCCTTCTGCTGGAACTCAGAAAACAGCAACAGAAGAGGGCGGCGGTCTTGTTGATATTCGGTATTCCAAGAATACTTATACCCTTGAATTTGACCTCTTCGTTAAGAAAGGGGAAGAACGCCCGTTTGAAGATGATGATGGTATCATTTCAGGAGAACACGCGTTCAGAATCACTCCTGAGGATGAAGGATGTGAGGGTTCACAAATTGACCGTTCTGTTCTTCGTTGTGATGAATCTTACACCACAGAAGAAGGAAAAATGTTGCACTATGTTGCTCAATGCTTGAAGCCTGCAACAGGTAAGACTGTTAAGCCTTATACCAAAAGCACTGGAATTGGAGGCTAACAATAAAAAACGGGGTTGAAACATTGGTTTTCCTCTGCGCAGCCTGAACGCTTTCCGCAGATCATAGCGGTTCGATTCCGCTCCCCGTCCCAATATTTCTTTAAAACGTTTTGTTATGACTGAAAACAATATAGAAACCAAGGTGTCGAACACAATTCTCGAAAACGGGATAACTGTTCAGGTCGGTCAGCAGACCTATGAGGTCGCCCCACCGTCAACTGCAACCATAATCCTCCTGTCAGAGACTGTTTCACGTCTTCCGCACACGGTTCTTAACCCTGAGAAAGTTGTGGAGGAATGTTTGTCAATCGGAAAGGAATGCCGCGTTTTAGGCGAAATAGCCGCCGTTCTCATTCTTGGCGCAAAGAACTGCGAGAAAAAGAAGAAACGCGTTCTTATCAAAGGGAAACGCTATCTATGGGGGCTTATCGACACACGCCGCTATGAATACGAGTACACTTACCCGAAAGAACAGCTTGCGAAAGAAATTCTGAATGAATGTAGCCCTAAACAACTGTTTGAGATTGTTTCAAACATCATGAAGGAATTGGAGTTGAGCGATTTTTTCGGTCTTACCACTTTCCTGACCGAAATAAATCTTCTGAGACAGACGAAAGTGGAGAATTAAACGATAGCATTTGGGCGATTATCGCGGGCGTTGCTAAGGCTTATAACCTAACGTTTGACTACGTTCTGAATATGAGCTACGCAAATCTGATAATGTACGGGGCGGTCATTCCGTCTTACAACAGGAATAAAGATAAGCCCGAGGAAAAGGGTCAAAAGGTAATCAGGGCTGACGACCCGAACAGCAGAGAGGAAGTAAGAAAGTTTTTTGAAACCTGTGATTAAAGACAACAGCAATGAATAATAACAGCGGAAGAATGAGTTATGGAGTTGCGCTTGACAACTCTCAGTTGCGCTCGGGGGCTGCGGAATCAAAACGCATTCTGTCTGACATCGGTAACACCGCTGTCAATGAGGGCAACAGAATTGATGATGCTTTCAAGAAAATCGGTCAGGCGGCAGCGGGTATGTTTGCCGCTGCTCAGATTAAAGACTTTATCAGTCAAGTGGCAACAGTAAGAGGCGAGTTTCAACAGCTTGAAATCGCCTTTAAAACTATGCTCGGCTCTAAGGAAAAGGCTGACGCTCTTATGGCGCAGCTTATCAAGACAGCCGCCACAACGCCGTTTCAAATGAGCGACATCGCAGCTTCCGCTAAGCAACTTCTTGCCTATGGTCTTGAAGCCGACAAAGTGAATGAAACCTTGATACGCCTCGGAGACATCGCGGCGGGTCTTTCTGTTCCTATCAATGACCTTGCTTACCTGTACGGAACGACAATGGTTCAGGGGCGTTTATATACGCAAGACCTGAATCAGTTCTTGGGACGTGGTATTCCTCTTATGGGAGAATTGGCTAAGCAGTTCGGAGTTGCTGAATCTGAGGTAAAAAAACTTGTTGAAGAGGGTAAGGTCGGCTTTCCTGAGGTTCAGAAGGCTATTGAGAACTTGACAAACGAGGGTAGTAAATTTGGCGGTCTTATGGCGGCTCAATCTCAAACTATCACAGGTCAAATTTCAAACCTTGAAGACCAAATCGAACAAATCTTCAATACAATCGGTCAGGCTAACGAGGGTGTTATTTCTGACGCTATCGGTCTCGCCTCTCAGGTTGCTAAACATTGGGAAGAAATAGGAAAAGTCCTGTTAACTGTTATCGCTACATACGGGGCTTACAAAGGGGCTGTTCTTGCTGTTGCAGCCGCTCATAAGCTCATGGCTGTTTGGGGAACGGTTCAGGCTTTTCTTTCTCTTATCCCCGCCGTAAAATCTGCGAAAGACGCGATGATTTTATTCAACCTTGCTTGCAAGGCTAACCCGATAGGTCTTGTTTTGTCAGCCGTTGCAGCAGCAGCGACTGCATACCATCTATTCTCAAAAGAAACGAGTGAGGCTCAGAAGTCTTTAACAAAGGCAAATAGCACAATCAAAGAACAGGAAAAGCGTCTTGAAGAACTTGCAAACCGTGAAGATTATATGGCTGACGTTAACAAAAAAGTCAGTGAATCTATTGCTGAAAAAATCAATAGAATTGAATTGCTTCAACACGCCATAAAAGATGAGACTGCGTCTATTATTGACAGGAAAAAAGCTATTAACGAACTTCAAACTATCGTCCCAAAATATAACGCTTCTTTGGACTCAGAGGGAAGACTTTATAACGAAAATACGTCTTCGCTTGACGATTATATTAAGAAGTTAAAAGAACTTGCTGTGGCTAAGGCTCTCCAAGAAAAACGTGAAGAATTGACGCGTAACAAACTTAGCGCAGAGCTAAACCGAAGACAGGCTTCGAAAGATGTAGACGATAAAACAAATGCGCTTGAAGAGGCTAAAAAAAAGGTCGAAAAGGCTCAGGAAGCATACGATAAAGCTATGCAAAATGTTGAAGAAGCTACAGGAGGCAAATGGATGGCTGGCTTTTCTGAAACTCAGGTCGCAAGAGGTGCTGCGAGTGTTGACTATTCCAAGCCTCTTAATGAAGCCCGATTAGCAGCTCAGGCGGCTAAAGCTGAACTGAAAGTTGCGCAAAACAACGTTAAGATACTTGACACTGAAATATCAAACACTACAAAGGATTTAAAAAATCTTGAAGACTTTGCGAAAGAAAATAATCTGAACTTAACTCACACGGAAGGTGGAGGTGGCAAGCCCCTTTCCGACAAGGAAAAGACTGAGGCGCAAAGATTGGCTGACCAAAAGGCACAGCGTCTTGAAAAGATTGACGAATATTCCCGTGAAGTCATTGAAGCCAACAAAAAGGCTGAGTTTGAAATCCGACAGGCTGAAATATCTGCCATGAATGATGGCTTTGACAAAACAAGCAAGCAAATCGAATTGAACTATGACCGCCTTATTTATGAAAACGAGAAAAGGGCGGCTGACATGATTGACGAGCTTAAAGAAAAAAAGACGCTTGAATGGATGAACCAAAACCCTAAAGCCACAAAGGAGCAACAGGTCGCATTCAGAGCCTCTTTGAAGCTGACCGAAGAAGACCTTCCTCCTGAGCAGCAGAAAATCTTGAAAGAATACGCAGAGGTCGCCCGAAAAACTCAGGTTCAGGGCAACAGGCTCGCTTTGGAGGAAATGATGCAAGACGTATTGACCTATGAACAAAAGCGTCAGAAAGTCGCCGAAGAGTTTGCCGAGAAGAGAAAAGCCCTTTTCAAGAAAGACAAAGACGGGAACTCCACTTCTGAATTTGTTGAGGGTGTTTCAGGCGGCAACCTCGAAGAACTGAATTATCAGGAGCAGGAATCTCTGAATGCGATTGATGAACAGTTTGCGCAGCGTGAAGAAGTCTATCAGGCGTGGTGCAATAAGATTGCCGCCATGAGCCTTGAAGAGTTGAAGAAAGTTCTTGAAGAGGCTGAAAAGGAACTGAAAGTGGCTGAGAAGGGCGGGACTTCTGATAAGAATCTCGCTGTCGCTCGGGCAAAGGTTGAGACTGCTAAAAACGCGGTTAAGAAAGAACAGGCGAAGACGAACCTTTCCCCTGACAAACGTTCTTTGAAAGAATGGCAAGACCTGTACAAGACGCTGAACGAATGTACCTGTTCATTCAGTGAGATTGGAGACGCTGTTGGAGGTACGGTAGGAAAGGTTATTTCAGCCGCAGGGGAAATCGCCACGTCAACCCTTTCAATGATAAACGGCATTGTTCAGCTTGTTCAAATGTCGTCAACGGCTATGCAAGCGTCCGCAACAACAGCGTCAAAAGCTATTCAGACGGTTGAAAAAGCCTCTGTAATCTTGGCTGTCATTTCTGCTGCTCTTCAAGTTGCCACAGCTATTGCAAACCTGTTCAATAACGATGAAGACAAACAGAAGGAAATAGAACGTCTTCAAAACAGAATTGACCAACTGCAATGGGAACTTGACCACGCCGACATTATCAGGCTTCAAGAAAACAGCGGGAAAGCCATTGAAAGGGTTCGGCGCACGTTGGCTGAGACGTATCAGGAGCTTCTGCGTAATAAAATTGCCGTGAAAGACTATGCGGGTGCTTGGACTATGGTTTTCGGAAAGGTCAGAAACAACGCTGAACTGATTGAAAAAACCGCTCAGAAACTTGCAACGGCTTACGCGAACATTGCGTACACCGCTGATAAGGCTCTCGGAGGTCAGAAATATGACAACGCACGCCAACAGCTTGAAAACATCTCAAAGCAGCAAATTCTCATTCAACAGCAGATCCGTGAAGAGGATTCTAAGAAGAAGACAGACCACGGGAAGATTGAAGAATGGGAACGTCAGATTGAAGAACTTGGACAACAGGCTATTGAAATCATCAACGGAATGGTCGAAGACATCATCGGCGGTTCAAGTATTGAAATAGCCTCTGAACTCGGGGACGCGTTCTTTGAAGCGTTTCAGGCTGGCGAAGACTACGCAGAAGCCTGGGGAGACAAAGTGAATGAAATTGTCGCTGACATCATGAAACGTATGCTTATATCGAAGTTCCTTGAAGAGCCTCTTGGGGAAGTCTTCAACAAATATAAGCAGAAGTGGTTCAAGGACGGTCAGTTTGTCGGTCTTGACGCTGTTATAAGTTCCATGAGTGGCTTTGCCGCTGACCTGAATTCGGTCGGTGCTGATTTCGCCCAAATATGGGAAAATCTCCCCGACAGCATTAAAAATATGTTTGAAGTGACAGAACAGGCAACCCGCGAAGCTTCTGAAAAAGGTATCGCGACAGCCTCTCAGGAAAGCGTAGATGAACTGAACGGACGCGCAACGGCTATTCAGGGTCACACGTTTTCAATCGCTGAGAACACGAAACTTCTTCTTGCCGCTGTGAATCTCATTCTGCAAAGCGTCCTAAATATCGAACGACACACCGAAATAATGAGCGAGGATATTGGGGACATGAAGCGAGAAGTTAGAGAGGTTAAAGACACGGTTAACGATATAAATTTGAAAGGTATTAAACTCAAATAGCAACGTTATGGATAAAGAAATATTGGAAACACTTCACAAACAATGGCTCGCGCTGAAAAAATCAGCCGAGCAGAGCTGTGAAAGAAAGAACCTGAGAAAACTCGCAGAGGCTTTCCGTAATTGTCAAATGTTTAAGGGGGATGAAACATTGGAGGAAATCATAGCCCTGTTCAAGAAACCTCAGGCGGTTGAATTTTGCCTCCACTATCATTTCCCCAATATCACAACGTTGAGAGCGTTCAAGGCTGACCGTCCTGAGCGTTTCGGGGTTTATATTGATGCGGGGACAATAACCTTGGATAATCCATCAGAAAAGGTTCTTATCATCGGTCGGACGACCGCCGTTGTGAACTGTTCTGAATTGAAGTGTTTTGAAATCGTCTGTATGCACGGAGCAAAAGTCATTATCAACGCTTCGGGGTGGTCTGTTGTCCGTGTTGAAGCTGAAAAAGGATGTGGTATAATTCGTAACATTAAGGAGAACGCTATTGTCTTATGATGTCGGGTAAGTTATTTGTTGACGGATTTGACGTGTACAAGCAGTACGGCGTCTATGTTCCTGACGATGGTTGGGCTTCTTTGGTGGCTTATCCCCCGTTGAAGTCATTTGAACAGAATGATTGGAACGAGGAAGACGGCATTGAAGCCGACCTGTCAGAACCTGTTCTGAACTCTCGTGAAATCAATCTGACGTTCGCCATTTCAGGCGTGTTCAGCAGATACAACGATTTCATAGAAAGACTTTCTGACGGGGCTTACCATGTTTTTGACTGTGTTGTTATCGGTCGAAAATATACGCTTCGGTTGATAAGTCAGAGCAACAGAGATTACACGGTAACACTCGGAAGAGAAACGCTCAGGTTCGCCGATGATTTCCCTTTCCCCGATTACAAGTATAAACCGCCTTTAAGTTCTGTTCCTGAATGTGACGACTATTCCGTTGACGGGGTTCAGACAACGAACTACGGTATCAGGGTGCTTCAAGGCTCTTTCGCTGAAATCCTGAAAACCGCCGCCGTCAAACAGAATATGCTACGGAACATCAGAACCCAGTCGGGAGTGATATATGACGGAAAACAGGTTTGGTACAAGGCGAAAGACGTGAAACTGAACTGCATTCTGAGGGCTGATACGCTGACAGAATTATGGCGCAATTATGACGCTTTCCTGTTTGACCTCATTCAACCCGATGAACGTTTTCTGAGAGTGAAAGAGATAGAACAGGAATTCCCGTTCTGCTATAAGTCCTGTAATGTCACTGAGTTCTTCCCTGACGGGCGTATATGGTTGAAGTTCACGCTTACCATAACGTTCACACGGGATTTCAGAATAAACGAAGACGGAACATTGCTTGTTGCGGAAGACGGAACTCCGATTGTGACCGAAGACGGCGTTTATTTCATTGACTTGTTCCTCGATGAATACAGTTATGATTCGGTTCGATTTGTGAACAACAAACGGACGCTTCGCCTGACATCAAAGGGAAAGTTCAGGTTTAATAACTAACACTAAAAACGTTTAGATATGAAGAAAATTAAAATTTCGGAACTCCCGATCTGCACAACCTTGAAAGGGCTGTTTACAATCGGTACGGATAATCAGAACAGGAGCGTCAAGGTTTCACTCCAATTCGTTGAAGACAAAACCAATGATGCTGTTACAAATGCTGAAACGGCGACAAAGAACGCTCAGGCGGCGACAGAAGAAACAAAGAAAGCCACTTCTGCTGCAAACACAGCTGCAAAAAAAGCAAGTGAATCTTCCGCTGCGGCTGATAAGTCTAAGGCTGCTGCTGACAAAGCAACGGAAGAAGCCCTTAAAGCAACGCAAAACACTGAAAAGGCTACCGAATCGGCTAACACTGCGACAGAGGCTGCGAAAAACGCCACAACGTCAGCAAATGAAGCGACAGAGGCTTCAAAGAAAGCAACAGCCGATACAATCAAGGCAACAACAGACGCACAGGCGGCGACCGCTGAAACACTTGCTAAAATCGCTGTCCTTGTCCCGTCAGGGCTTTCAGTTGAATGTATCTCGCATATCACTTGGGGCAACAAAACAAGAATACCGATTAAGGCTGTTCTTAGCCCCGTGACAGCGATGAAAAACGTGATTTATCTAAGCGATAACAGAGCCGTAGAAGTTAGCATAGATGGCTTTATAACCGCTGTATCAAAGGGAATGAGCCGTGTCAACGTCATACCGACAATGAACACCGCTCTCGCAAAGACCTTTCTTATTAGGGTTGAAGAGCCGACATCTCGTCTCACTTTGAGTTCGCAGCTGCGCTTCACTCAGGCGGGCGGCTTTCGTTTGACCTGATTTTATTCATCTTTAAAAAAAGAATCTTATGTCGAAAGGTTACATCAGTGAAACCATTGGCGGCGGGAGAATTGTTTCACACGGTCAGATTACTGACCTGTCAAAAGGATTCTCGCTTCCGAAAGGAGAGACGTTCACGGTTTACATTCGTCCGAAGTTCAGCACTTCAACGCTTGACACCGTTCTGAACGTGAAGTTATACCAAGAAGAGAAATTCGCGCCTGCGCCGATTGTGTATAATGATTGGTCGCCACTTGTTATAACAGAGATTGCCCCTGATTCGGAACTGTTAAAAACCAATGAAATTTATTGGGGCAGTGGTCAGCCAATTGAAAACGTATGAAAATCTCGGTAACGCTGTCTGTTTCAAGGCGCATTAGGGCGCGAACAGGAGAACGCCGTGAACAGGCAAAGGAAATGAGGCTGAACACTAAAGCCTCGGCAATGCTTATTAGCGTGAAAGGAAACAAAGTATTCAAATTTTTAAATAGAAAATAATTATGGCATTTACACCCGAACAAGAAACAACCCTCAAACAAATTATTGAGGCGTTTCAGAATGGTAAACGTCTGAGCGATTTACCAAACGTATCAGGCACTAACCCTTATAACCTCTATTGTGAAGTTCTTGACGAAGACGGCGAATCAAAGAAAGCAGCCCTCGGAACTCTTCTCCCCTATCTTGAAGACCAGTGTTCTTATGGTATTCAGTTTGACACAACCGTAGGAACACCGTCTTGCACCCGTGTGGGGAACATGGCTCTTCATAAGACCGTACCTATTCAAAGCCGTATGAAAGGCTGTCTGCTTGACGATAGCGGTCAGGTGGTTGAATATCTTGATCCACGCGATTGGACGGGTCAGGTCAGAGACGGTTCACGCGGTCAGGTCATGGTGGAGATTCCTCTTCATTACAGAAAGTTTGAAACCAACGGCACAAAGCGCGTTGTCCGTCTTTCTGAACACCCACTTCCTGGCTATCACGTTGTACCTAAAATGTATGTTTCAGCCTACGAAGCTTCGCTTGAACGTTCAACAGGAAAACTTTGCTCTGTGGCAAATATGGCGGCAGATTATCGCGGCGGCACAAATAACGCTTCTTATGACGGGACATACAGAACGCTGTTGGGTCGCCCCGTGACAGCAACAAGCAGAACAGGTTTCAGAACCGCCGCCCGCAAGCGCGGAAGTTCTTCTTGGAACTGTTACCTGTATGACGTTCATAAAGCTATTTTTTGGTTATTCTGTGTTGAATACGCTACCCTCAATTCTCAGGATGCTTATACGGCAGAGTTGACACCTGAGGGCTATCACAAAGGCGGTCTCGGTCTTGGAGTTACAGATTGGGACGGCTCAACTTGGAACACGTTCAACGGATATAACCCGTTCGTGCCATGCGGTCACACAGACAGCCTCGGAAATCAAACAGGCGTTGTGGCTTACACGGCGAACGGAGAAAGCGGTTCTGAGTTGAAGACTTCAAACGTGAACAGATATCGTGGTATAGAAAATCCGTTCGGTCACATTTGGAAATGGTCTGACGGCATTAACGTGAGAATTTCCGCGAACACAGACAAAGGAGGAGACGGTCTATCTAAGGTTTTTGTTTGTTCTGACCCGACAAAATTCAGCGATACCAATTATAACGGATACAAGCATGTTGGGAATGAGGCACGCAACGAAGGCTTTGTTAAAGAAGTTATTTTCGGAGAAGAGGGCGAAATTATGCCGTCACTTGTCGGAGGCGGTTCTACGCAGTACTTCAGCGACTATCATTACACTAACATCCCAGGCTCAGGCGAACAACTCCGTGGTGTCCTGTTCAGCGGTGCTGCGCATTCCGGCTCGTCTGCGGGTCTCGCTTCTGCGTATTCGTCTTACGTCCCCTCGCTTGCGACTGCGGGCATCGGCTCTCGCCTTTGCTATATTCCCGCGAACGCGTAACCCCGTTTTGTTTAACTGTCTCGCCCCTTTCATCAGGGGCGGGGCTTAAATAACTTTCAAAAATGACTAATACAAACAGTGCAATAAATAAAGTTGAGGATGATGGAAGTCTCGCTTTTCTGAACATTCCGAGAGACGAGAACAGCCGCAGTTTCAACTGTGATGAAACAACGCAGTCAAAACTTGTGAACACTCAGTTTTGGGTGGTTGACTTCATTGAAAACGTTGAAACGCGTTTCAGTAAGCAGAAAGGGAAGTCAGGTCAAACGCTTGTTAAGATTAAACCTGAACGGGACAGCCCTGACAGCTGCGCAAAAAAGTTCTTCACAGGTTCTTCCGATATTCTTTACGTTTTGAAGAAAATCAAAGAGCTGAAAGCGTTCCCGCGCCGCGTCACTTTAAGAAGCAGCGGAAACAGATTTTATTTTGAATAACAAAAAAACGAAATATAAGGTGGGTCATTCTCGTGGTGTCCTGTTCAGCGGTAATGCGAATAACGGCTCGAATGCGGGTCTCGCTTATGCGAATTCGAATAACGTCCCCTCGAATACGAATGCGAACATCGGCTCTCACCTATGCTTAAAGAAAGGGTTAAAACTCTTACAAAATATAAAAGAATGACAGCCTTGCCACTTGGCAAAAAACATCTGAAAACCCCGAAGAGTGTTGGTAAAAACGCCTGTTGTATGGGCTATTGAAAACTCTCAGTAGAAAAAGCAAAGCAGTTATGAAACGATATTCAAACTTATGGGAAAAGGTCATTTCAGTTGAGAACCTGAAATTAGCTGACGAAAAGGCTCGCCGTGGTAAATTGAATACTTACGGTGTGAAGTTTCACGATAAAAATCGCGAAGCGAACATTCAGGCTCTTCACGAAGCTTTGTTGACAAAGACGTTCAGAACTTCTCCGTATCAGGTATTCACTATTTATGAACCCAAGGAGAGAGTAATATTTCGTTTGCCGTACTATCCTGACAGAATTGTTCATCATGCCATAATGAATATCTTAGAGCCTATATGGACGAAGACGTTCACGGCTAACACTTATTCCTGCATTAAGGGAAGAGGTATTGAGGGCTGTGCGCGTCAAGTTGAAAAGATAATTAAGGGCTTTGAAGGACAGCCGTTGTACTGTTTGAAAATTGATATAAAGAAGTATTATCCATCTATCAGTCACAGGGTAACAAAGCGGCTCATACGCCGCAAGCTGAAAGACAAAGACCTCCTGTGGCTGTTGGACGAAATTATAGACAGCGTTGAAGGTCTTCCGATAGGTAATTATCTCAGTCAATACCTTGCGAACCTGTATTTGTGTTACTTCATGCACTGGGTAAATGAAAGTCTTCCTGACCTTATTAAAGAGGCTCTGAGAATGACAGAAAAGCCCTGTATAAAGAGTACTGAATACGCCGATGATATATCTTTCTTTGCAAGCAGTAAAGAGGTTCTGAGAGCCGATTTCATCTTATCAAGGCTTATCTTGAAAACGAGCTTGAATTGACGGTAAAGGGAAATTATCAGATATTCCCTGTGGCTGAAAACCGATCAGACGTTCACGGACGCGCGGTTGACTACGTTGGATATAAGTTCTTCCGAAATCAGAAGTTAATTAGAAAATCAATAAAGAAAAATTTCTGCCGCGCTGCAGCCCGCCTGAACCGCCGTCAGGTTGACGCGAAAACTTATAAACAGGCTATCGCTCCTTGGCTCGGTTGGGCGAAACACAGCAACAGCAGAAACCTATTAAAAACAATCATTAAACCCTGTTTTTATGATAGCATTTTACGATAATCAGCCGACTAAATTAGAGGCTGTCGGTAACGGCTCTTACGTTTACCGTTTCAACATCAAGCAAGTGGAAAAACCTGTTCAGGAAACGCCCTCGGAGGTTGAACCTATTTCAGAACCTCAGGTTCAGTGGCAGTGCGAAGAAGTGACCGTATGGTCGCCTATCACTTCCAACAAAATCACTGAGGCGGTTATTACCGACAAATGGGACAACAATCAAGAACAGAAACTTGTGAACGAGTTCAACGGAGCAAACCTCGGAATCTACGGGGCGGCTAAATCAGCCGAAGCGCAGAAGAAGATTGATGCTTATAAAGCGTACCTTTCTGAGCGTTCAGCCCTCAAAACTCAGGTTGACAAAGACTGCGCAGAGCTTGGTATCAAGTAACGCGCCTTGAACAGGCTATGACCCCGCTTCACGTCCATTTCGGGCGGCGGGGTCGCCTCTGTTTAGCGTGTATGTGGATGAAACGTGTTTTTTAGCCCCACATTTAAGCGAAGAAGTGATTATGGTATAAACATACCAATTCCGAAAATGAACGCGACATGGCTGAAATTCGGAGAAAATAACTCAATTATTAAAGATATGAAGATTTATAATACACTTGGCTACAGAATCCTCGACATTCAGGTTGACGATAACAGCTATCAGAATAAGGCTATCATGGGAGAACACAGCCTTACCCTGTATTATTCGTTGCCTGAACACGTTGAAATACCTGTCGGCTCTTATTGCGAGTTTGCGGGGGTAACGTACACGCTTGAACGCCCTGAAAACTTTAAGATGAAGCACAGCCGCCTGTTTGAATACACGGTTGTTTTAGACCCGCCTGAGGCAAAAGCGAAGATTTGGAAATTCCGCAATCCTGTTGACGGACGTTTAAAATTCTCCCTGACAGCGAAACCGATTGAGCATCTTCAAATGTTCGTTGACAACATGAACCGCCGCGACAAAGGGTGGTCTGTAGGAGACTGCATAGACGGCGTTGAAACCTTGATTAATTACGACCATACGTATTGTTTGGACGCTCTGAAACAACAGGCAGAAACCTTCAAGACTGAATACGAGTTCAAGGGAAAGCGCGTCATCCTGAAAAAGGTTGAATATAATAAGAGTTTTCCACTCCCGTTGAGCTACGGACGCGGTAAGGGCTTCAAGTCAGGAATTGGGCGTTCAAACACAACAGACCAACCGCCCGTTGAGGTTCTGTATGTGCAGGGAGGAACGACAAACATAGACCCATCAAAATACGGCTGCTCTGAGCTTCTTCTTCCACGCAGCAAGACCCTTTATTTTGACGGCGAACATTTTGAAGACGAGGAAGGTTTCAACAAAGAAAACGCGCGTCTGTATGCAACGGACGCTGACGGGCGTTCTATACGGCGTTACGACAAGCAGCTTTCAAGCCTTGCGGAAGACAGCATTGACTGCTCAGAGATTTATCCTAAGCGTGTCGGTTCTGTCTCTTCTGTCGTTGTCGTTGATGAAAAGAATCATTTCTACGACATCGTTGACAGCAGCATTCCCTCTTCATTGAACCTTGAAAACTGTTTGATAGAGGGTGAAACCATGACGATTGAATTTCAGTCAGGGATGCTTGCGGGACGTGAGTTTGACGTAAAGTACTGCCATGAAGAAAAGACCGTTAAGGGAGTAAAGAAAGCCGCACGCCGCTTTGAAATCGTTCCACAGGACATTGACGGGCAAACCATGCCAAACGCCACATTCGCGCCCAAAGGCGGCGATAAATATGCCGTTTTCAACTGTATGCTGCCTGACAGCTATGTTTGCGACAATGAAACAAAGTCAGGGGCTTCGTGGGATATGTTCCGCGCTGCCGTGAAATACCTGTTTGAAAATGAAGAACAGAAGTTCACGTTCTCGGGAGAACTTGACGGCATTTGGGCGAAGAAAGATTGGATGAATATCAGCGGTCGGCTCGTTCTTGGCGGGTTCATTCTCTTTAGCGATGAACGCTTTCAGAAAGAGGGTGTCCGCGTCAGAATTGTCGGCATAAAGACTTATATCAACAAACCTCATAGCCCTGTCATTGAACTGAGCAATTCAACAGTGACAGGAGGCGTTTCTTCTACCCTGAAAGAACTTCAATCGCAGGACGTGACCATTCAGGAAAACCATAAAGCGGCTGTTCAGTTCACGAAGAGACGTTTCAGGGACGCAAAGGAAACGATAACGATGTTGGAGGAATCTCTTCTTGATAACTTCACAGGCTCTATCAATCCTATTGCGGTTCAGACAATGAGTATGCTTGTCGGCGATGAAAGTCTTCAATTCCGTTTCGTAACGTCAAAGACAGCCCCGCAAACCGTTACACATTCAATCGTATGGGACAACACAGAAAAACAGCTCAAAGCAGATGCGGGTATCATTCAGCACATGACTATTGGTATTTCTTCAATCAGTTCAGAGCATAAGGTAAGCGAATATCGCTTTTGGGACGTTGAACGTTATCTGAGCGGGCGCATTGAAGACGAGAAAAAGCGGTTCTACCTGTATGCAAAGGTTTCAAAGACGGAGCAAACAGGTGTCTTTCTTCTGTCTGAAAAGGCTATCAAACTTGAACAGGTCTCAGGCTTCTATCATCTGCTTGTCGGCGTTCTGAACTCTGAGTATGACGGGGAACGCAGCTTCGCTACTCTGTACGGCTTCACAGAAGTTCTTCCCGCCCGTGTGACAACAGACAGGGTCGTTTCAGGGGACGGACAAAGTTTCTTTGATATGGTTGCAAACGCCCTGAAACTCGGAGACAAACTCGCTTATAACGTCAACGGGAACGGGCTTCTGAAAATCAAGGGGACAATCGTTCAAAGTCAGAGTGGCGCAGAGAGTTACATCGGCTGTTTCAGAGGGGCGTATAACTCATCATACACCTACTATAACGGGGATGAAGTAACATACGCCGTGAACGGCTTGACATCAACATACCGCTATGTCTATGCGACACCTGCCAAAGGCGTTGCACCGACAAACACGGTCTATTGGTCTGTCGTGGCGAAAGGCGCAAAGGGCGAAGACGGCACAGGTGTTTCAATCAAAGGGACGCTAACAAGCACGTCACAGCTTCCCGCAAAAGGTTCAGAGGGTGACGCATATATAATCAACGGGGATTTGTATGTTTGGGACGGCTCAAAATGGTCTAATGTCGGTAAAATTAAGGGAGATAAAGGCGATAAGGGTGATAACGGAGCTACGGGCAATTACACAGAATTGAGATTTGCCAAGAATGGTTCAACAACGTCAGCACCGTCTCTGTCAAATACTTCTTTGAACCCCAGCGGATGGTCAACGACAACCCCCTCTGTCGGTTCTTCTGAATATCTGTGGATGACATCAGCCGTGAAGACGGGGGACGGAAAGACACTTGTAAGAAATTGGACGACACCCGTCAGAATAACACCGTACAACGGGAAAGACGGGGCGGATGGTTCAAGCCCTGTTATGGTTTATCGTGGCGTTTACAATGCTTCACAGACATATTACGGGAATAAAAACCGTCTTGATTGCGTTAAAAGTGGCTCAACATATTATATCGCTCGCATTGACGCTGGAACATTCTCAAACATAGCCCCGCCAAACACTAATAAGTGGAACAGCTTTGGTGCATCCTTTGAAAGCGTGGCAACAAACCTGTTATTAGCTGAAAACGCCAATATCGGAGATTGGTTCATGAGCGGAGGAAAAATTGTATCAACTCTTGGGTCGGGTGACATCATTGAACTTGACGCTCGGATGAATAGAATTAAAATAACCTCTTCAAGGGCAGGAGGCGATTATTCTCAGGAATCAAATCTTGGGTCTGTCATTGAACTTGATGCGTATAGCGGCACGATAGAGGTCAGGGCAAAAAACTCTTATTCTACCGTTTCTTATATGTCGCCATCAGGGATTTTCGCAAACAGGGCGGGGACGCAATGCGTTGCTTCTTCAACAGGTTTGACACAAAGAGCTGCTATATGTGCGCTTGGATATGGAAACTTGAATAAAGATTATTATTTATCAGGTGATACAAACCTAATTGCAGGAGTTTATGGGTATGCCTCAAATTCAGGCACAGCCCCCGCGTTTGGAGGATATTTTTATAATCTGAAAGCTCACGGGCTTATACTTGGACTTAAAAAGATATTTGACAGCGATGGTACATATTATTATGCCAAGGATACAGACAGCCTTATAATAAGTCTCAGTAGAGACAGAAAAATAGTCTATCTCCCTGCCACAGATAAAGAGGGCTTAACAATTCACTTTAAACAGTTGTGGACGGGATATATGAGGATTTACCCACGTTCAGGTCAAAAGATTTATGACGATAGTACAGAAAATGAATATTACGATGTCGGACAAGGGCAAGAGCTTATCGCACACTTTTGCCGTTTTTCAATAAACGGGGTAAACGTTCAGGTTTGGACTGTTTCAAAATATAAATTTTAGAATTATGGAAGAAATTGAATATGGTTATATGGAAGGTGGGACACTTGTGTCCCGCTTCTTTGAAGAACAAAGAATTTACACAAATGACAAAGACGGTAAGCAAAGATTAAAAGTTATAACCGTTGAAGAACAGGTGGCGGCTCTCTCAGAAGAGTGGAAACCTGTTGAAAGAATCAGCGATTTCATGCTTGAAAGCACAAACCCTTATGAAGTCGTAATTCCTGTGCCTTATGACGCGGGAACGCACATCGCTTACGACTATCAAAAGCGTTTTGACGTTCAACAGGTAAAAACCGAAATTCAAGGGTTGAAAGACGCTCTGACTTCCTCAGATTATAAGGTTTCAAAATGTTATGAAGCGTCTCTCCTTGGGCATATCCTCCCCTATGATATTGAGTTTCTGCATGAAGAAAGACAGGCTCAACGAGACCAAATCAATTATTTGGAGGGTGTGTTGGCAAATAACGGCTTGAAGTGATTACATTATAATCATTTAATAGTAACTTTGTCTGTGTCAAACTTTAAAATAGAAATGATATGAAGAAACTTTGGAATTGGCTTCTGAAAAGTAATCGTTTGAAACACGTCATCGGTGGCGGTCTGATTGGCGCGTTTGCAGATGATACGTATTGTGCTGTTTATTCAGGTGGTTTGGTTGCCGCTGCGCTTGAATTTAAAGACAAACAGCACGGCTGCGCATGGGATTGGATTGACTTTAGTCTGACGTTATTGGGTGCTGTCCTCGGAAGACTTCTGAGAATGCTTTTAAATTAAAACGCTTATGGAATACTTACCAGCTATTATCAGCGCGATTGGCGCAATTCTGACAGGTCTATTTGGTCTTTGGATAAAGTATAATCAGGCGACCAAAGATAAAATGACAGACCTTAAAATAGAACAATGGAAAAAGGAAGAAGAGATAAAGAACAGAAGACGTTCTGACAACTCTTCTATCGTGTACGGGGAGCTGTGGAACATTCTTCACGAGCTTGACGCTGATCGGGTTTACATCGTTCAACCACACCCCCTCGGGAACGAAAGTCTTTTATCTATCTATTTTGAGGTAAAAAGAAAGGGTGTTGAGCCGATGAAACCACACATTCAGAATCTGAAAATTCCCGATGTTGCGAAATTCAGCTCTTCAATGGTTCAGAACCTGTTCTTGTACTTGACAGATATTGATACACAGGTTCAGGATAAATACGCTAAATCAATTCTGTCAAGTTATGGTTGCGAGGCGGCTGTTATCAAAAGGCTGAATGATAATTCCCACGATTGGATTGGTTCAATATTCTGTGAATTTACACGCCCTATTCACGTATCAGAAGAAGAAGCAAGGGATATTATGCACAGGTGTGCAATGAATATTCAATATTTGCTTCCTGCATACAAATAAATAAAATTATGGTAGTACTGATTGACAACGGTCACGGGGTTGAAACAGCGGGCAAGCGTTCCCCTGACGGCTCTCTGAGAGAGTACAAATACGCAAGAGAAATCTCCGACAGAATTGTCGCTGAATTGAACGCTCGCGGAGTTAAGGCAAAGAGAATTGTTCCTGAGGAAGAAGACATCAGCCTTAGAGAACGATGTCGGCGCGTGAACGCCATCTGTAATGAACATGGCAAGAAGAACGTTTTTCTTGTTTCTGTACACTGCAACGCAGCTGGGGCTGACGGGAAATGGAAAGCCGCCCGTGGGTGGTCTGCCCATGTTTCGAAGAACGCTTCTCTGAAATCAAAATCTTTAGCTCGCGTGTTGATTGACGCTGCGGAGGCTCAGGGTCAGAAAGTGAGAAAGTATTCCCATCATGTTCCATATTGGGAACAGAACCTTGCGATTTGCCGCGACACTTATTGCCCCGCTGTCCTGACTGAAAACCTGTTTCAGGACAACAAAGAGGACGTTGCGTATCTCTTATCAGAAGAGGGCAAGAAAGCGATAACGGAAATCCATGTAAACGGAATTATGAAATTCATTTCTGACTGCCTATGAAAGCGACAAAGAAAATCATTCTGATTGCGTTTTCGGTTCTCGTTGCTTTGTGTCTTCTTAGCTGCGGTTCTTCACGCAAGGTGGTGGAACAGGCGAACACACAGGAGAAAGACAGCGTGCGTTTTCAGACTGTGACCGTCTTTGTGAAAGATACGGTTCTGTTGGAGATACCCGCTCAGTCTTCTGAACGTGAAACAAGGGACAGCACATCGCACCTTGAAAATGACTACGCAACATCAGACGCAGCGATAATGCCTGACGGCTCTCTTTTCCACAACCTGAAAACGAAACAACAGAAGAAGCCCGTTCAAATTGAAAAACCTGTTCAGAGGACGGACAGCATTGTTTACAGGGTCAGGACTGAAACAAAGATAAAAGAAGTCCCAAGGAAACTGACGTGGTTTCAGCAGACACAGATTTACGGCTTTCGTGCGCTTATCGTAATTCTATTGATAATTTACACGATTAAAAGAATAAAACGCCGTATTCGTGTTTTATGCGAAAAATAACTATATTTGTTGCTGAAACGGGGCTGAAAACCCCTGAAAAATACATTTTTGTTGCTAATTTGTTGCTTGGCTTCAAAACTGAAAGCAAATAGCCTCTGATAAAATGCTGTAATTCAGCTAATTAAGAGGCTATTTCTTTTTTAATTCTTCATTCTGCATCGGAAAGTAAGGTTCTATATCAGAATAACAACTCAACGACAACACGGGTATAACCTGTGAGAAATAAT
>ENA-ORLM01000363-ORLM01000363.1-human-gut-metagenome-genome-assembly--contig:-NODE-363-length-47378-cov-4.391155_pt1 | contig 47378 bp, 39 predicted proteins | sample MGYA00243063_ERZ508815 | MGnify/ENA primary metagenome ERZ508815 (study PRJEB26277, sample SAMN04329768) | human gut metagenome | biome: human-associated habitat | host: Homo sapiens | place: USA...
ACTCATTCCGTTTCCGCCTTCCGGCGAAAACTTCATCCGTTCCATTGCTCCTCCTCTTTCGTTCCACAAACGCTCCGCTGGTTTGTGAAACGAGTTGGACGTGAGTTGCGCTTTTGAGCAAATGTCACTCATTCCGTTTCCGCCTTCCGGCGAAAACTTCATCCGTTCCATTGCTCCTCCTCTTTCGTTCCACAAACGCTCCGTTGGTTTGTGAAACGAGTTGGACGTGAGTTGCGCTTTTGAGCAAATGTCACTCATTCCGTTTCCGCCTTCCGGCAAAAACTTCATCCGTTCCATTGCTCCTCCTCTTTCGTTCCATAAACGCTCTGCTGGTTTGTAAAATAGGAAAGCAGAATTTGCTATTTGGAATTGTAACACATTCCCATATCGGAATGTGTTACAATTCCGTGACAGTTTCAGGTTTTGGTCAGCTTGACCATCAATTTGGCCGGGGTGAGTTTTGCCAGCAGACGGTAGAACTTATAGAACAGTCTGGGGGTGTAGATGGTCTGTCCCGCTTTGGCCGCCCGCAGTGCACCGCCGGCCACCTGTACCTGATCGCAGTAGGGCAGCAGCTCAAAGGGCCGGGAATCCACCACATGACCCACTGCCAGAAACTCTGTGGCCATGGGGCCGGGGCAGACGGCGGTAACGGTGATGCCCTTTGCCTTCAGCTCCTCCGCCGCGCCGATGGTGTAGGCGGAAACATAGGCTTTCGTGGCGGAATACACCGTCATCCGGGGGGTAGGGCAGAAGGAGGCGATGGAGCTGACGTTCAAGATCCGGCTCCCGGCTTCCATATAGGGCACCGACAAATTGGTGATGGCAGTCAGCGCCCGGAGGTTCAGATCGATCATCCGGGTCTGGGAAACGGTGTCGATCTCACCGATGTTCCCCAGATACCCGCATCCGGCGTTGTTCACCAGCAGGGCGATCTCCGGCTGTTCCTCCACCAGATGCTCCTGATAGGCGGTAAAGCTCATGGTGTCGCACAGGTCCAGCGGCAGCGTCAGGGTGCTGATCCCCTTTTCCTCCAGCTGCTCTGCCAGTTCCTGAAGGCGGTCTGTCCGGCGGGCAATGAGCCACACCCGTTCAATTTCCGGGAATACGGAATAGAACTGCCGGACGAATTCCCGGCCAAGGCCGGAGGACGCGCCGGTAATAACTGCTGTTTTCATGGTCAGATCTCCTTTCGGAGTATTTTAGTGGGTCTCGGGAGCGGGATACTCGACGCCCTGGGTATCCACCCGGACGGTTGCCATGACCACGGGCTTCTTGGGCATATCGTTCATCATGTTCCGCTGGACACGGGAAATGTCAATGGCCACATCCTGACCCTCGGTGATCTTGCCGAAGGCGGCGTACTGGCCGTCCAGATGAGGAGCAGGAGCCACCATCACAAAGAACTGGCTGCCGGCGGAGTTGGGTGCCATGGTGCGGGCCATGGACAGCACGCCGGTCTCGTGAATCAGGTCATTCTGGCGGAAGCCGTTGCCGGCGAACTCGCCGTTGATCTCATAGCCGGGGCCGCCCATGCCGTTTCCGTTGGGGCAGCCGCCCTGGATCATGAAGCCGGGGATGACCCGGTGGAAGGTCAGGCCGTCATAGAAGCCCTTGTTAGCCAGAGAGATGAAGTTGTTGACGGTGTTGGGAGCCTTCTCGGGATACAGCTCGCCGCGCATAATGCGGCCGTCCTCCATAGTGATGGTTACGATGGGATTGCTCATATTCATTCGTTCCTTTCTGATCTGTTATCTGCGGGCCTTCATGGCCCGGTCCATTTCACGGGCGGCGTCCCGCTTGGCGGTGGCGTCCCGCTTGTCGTAATTCTTCTTGCCCTTGCACAGGCCGACCTCCACCTTCACCTTGGCGTTCTTGAAATAGACGCTCAGGGGCACCAACGTGTAGCCGTCCTGCTTGACGAGAGCGTAGAGCTTGCGGATCTCCCGCTTGTGCATCAGCAGCCGCCGGTCCCGGTCCGGGTCCCGGTTGAAGATGTTGCCATGCTCGTATGGAGAGATGTGCATGCTGTGGACGAACAGCTCGCCGTCCTTTACGGTGCAGTAGGAGTCCTTCAGGTTCATCGTGCCCGCACGGATGGATTTGACCTCCGTGCCGCACAGTTCGATGCCTGCCTCGTACTTATCCTCCACGAAGTAATCGTGGTAGGCTTTGCGGTTCTGGGCCGCGATTTTGATTCCCTTTTTCTCCGTGGGGACCACCTCGTTTCCAGTGAGTCAGTATACCATAGTTTTCCCATGACTTCAAGAAAAACAAGCCCTTTGCAATTCAACACGCCTATGCTATAATAAACTGAATACAGTATAGGCAGGGTCTCTGCCCTTTAAACGAGGTGGATAGAATGAAAATGCCCATGGATCTGACGGAGGTCAAGCTCCGCCGCAAGGACGTATTTGAGGGTAAAATCATGACGGTGCACGTGGATGACGTGCGCCTGCCCAACGGCGAGGAAGCCACTCGGGAAGTGGTGGATCATGTGGACGGCGCGGCAGTCCTGGCCCTGGATGAAGCCAACCGGGTGCTGGTGGTCCGCCAGTACCGGTATGTATTTGGCAAGGTGCTGGATGAGCTGCCCGCAGGCAAGCTGGACCCCGGCGAGGACCCGGTGACGGGCGCTCTGCGGGAATTGAAGGAGGAGACCGGCGCGGAGCCGGAGACCTTCCTGCCCCTCGGCAAGCTCCTGCCCGCCCCCGGCTGCTACGGGGAAACACTGCACCTGTTTTTGGCCAAGGGGCTGAAATTCAGCCAGCAGCAGTTGGACCCTGACGAATTTCTCAACGTGGAGCGGGTGCCCTTTGATGAAATGGTGCACCGCTGCGTCAACGGTGAGATCGATGACGCCAAGACCGTGGCCGCCGTGCTGCGGGCCAAGGTCCTTTTGAACCTGTAAATACTAAAAGGAGGCATACTCCCATGGACGCAAAAACCGAACAGAAAACCGTTCTCATTGTGGAGGATGAAAAAAATATCGTAGACATCCTGCGCTTCAACCTTCAGCGGGAGGGCTACCGCACCGTGGAGGCCTATGACGGAGCCGACGGCCTGGAAAAGGCCCGGAAGGAAAACCCCGACCTGATCCTGCTGGACGTGATGCTGCCGAAGATGATCGGCTTCGACGTGTGCCGCACCCTCCGGGAGGAGGGCAACAACGTGCCCGTCATCATCCTCACCGCCCGGGAGGAGGAGGCCGACAAGGTATCCGGTCTTGAGATCGGCGCCGATGATTACATTACCAAGCCCTTCTCCATGCGGGAGCTGATCGCCCGGGTGGGAGCCAACATCCGCCGCACGGCTATGAACACCGCCGCCGCGGCCACCGCTGCGGCCACAGCCATGCCGGTGGCAGGGGACCTCTCCATCGACACGGACAGCCATCAGGTCTTCCGGGACGGCAAGCCTTTGGAGCTGACCACGCGGGAATATGAGCTGCTGACCTTCCTGGCCAGCCATCCCAATAAGGTCTACTCCCGCATCGACCTGATGGAGCAGGTCTGGAACTACGGCTACGTGGGCGACGATCAGCGGACTGTGGACGTGACCGTCCGGCGTCTGCGGGAAAAGATCGAGGAAAACCCCGCCAGCCCCAAATACATCCTCACCCGCCGGGGCGTGGGGTACTATTTCGCGGTGTAATCCCCACCGGCTCCGGTGACGTTCCTTGCGTTCTTCTCATGTTTTGAAGAGGACACAGGGATCTTCTCCGGGACGCGCCCGCCCCCGCACACGGCGGGCCGTACAGTTTTCAGATCCTTTGAACACCATAAAGGCGGTGATTTTTTGTTCCGCAGCTTACATATGAAGCTGACGCTGATCCTCCTGCTGCTGATCACATCCCTGATGGCGGTGGTAGGCGCGTTCCTGACCACCAGCGTCACCAGTTTCTATATCGACAGCTTTTATCAGCAGATGAGCAGTGCCTTCGGCGCGGACCGCCGGGAGTTTGTGGCGGACCTCCGCAGCGCCGCCGCTCAGCCAGACGGCGCTGAGCGTATTCAGGAGATCATGGAGGTCAATGCCGGTATGCTGGGCATCGACTACCGCACCCGGAACTACTATGTGCTGGACGGCACCGCAGGCAGCTTTCTGGCCGGCAGTGCTGAGTCCTCCGACCTGCCCCGGGAGCAGTCTGCTAATCTTCTGACCGCCCGGAACGCGGTTTCCCGAAAGGACGCCTCTACCGTAGGCGATGAAAGCGATATCTCTGCCGACTACATGGATGTGGCCATCCCCATCTTCGGCGGTGACAACGCCTTCATCATCTACATTCTGGATAACAAGGACACGGTATCCGATCTGAATAACCAGCTTTTCCAGATCATCATGCAGGCGCTTATCATCGGCCTTCTCATCTCCGTGCTGCTGAGCTTCCTGCTCTCCAAGACCATGGTGGGCCCCATTGAAAAGCTGACCATCGGCGCAGAACGGGTGGCCGCCGGTGATTTTGACAGCGAGCTGCCGGTGGAATCCACCGACGAGATCGGTATTCTCACCGGAACGTTTAACGAGATGGCCGAGGTCCTGCAGTCCACACTGGCTGCCGTGGAAAACGAGCGCAACAAGCTGGATACCCTGTTCCTCCACATGACCGACGGCGTGGTGGCCTTTGACCGGGAGGGGCACCTCATCCACTGCAACCCCGCCGCCACGGAGCTTTTGCGGCGATCCATCGATCCCAGCTGCACCTACGAGGAATTGCTGGGCGACCTGCATCCCTTCCAGAACGTGCTGGCCCTCCAGAAACCCAACTACATTGAAGATGAGTTGGTGGTGGGAGACCGGACCCTGGCCCTCTACCTCACGCCCTTCTCCGACAAGGCCCAGGGCGGCGTTCTGATCCTGCTCCATGACGTGACGGAACAGCACCGGAATGAGGAACGGCGCAAAGAATTCGTGGCCAACGTGTCTCACGAGCTGCGGACCCCCCTGACCAACGTCCGCAGCTACGCCGAAACCATCCGGGATGCCGGAGATGACATTCCCCGGGAGATGGAGAACAATTTCCTGGACATCATCATTACGGAAACGGACCGCATGACCCACATCGTTCAGGATCTGCTGACCCTCAGCCGACTGGACGCCGGCAGCACCGAAATGGTGTTCACCCGGTTCCCCTTCCATGACGCCATTGAAAGCGTGGTCCGCTCCAACAGTCTCAACGCCAAGCAGCGGGGCCATGAGCTGACCTATGTGCCGGAGGGAGAGCTGCCCCTCATCACCGGCGACCGGAGCCGTCTGGAGCAGGTGATGATGAACATTCTCGGCAACGCCATCAAGTACACTCCGGACGGCGGACACATTCGCGTCACCGCCGGAGCCAGCCCCGACACCGCCTGGATGGAGGTCCGGGATGACGGCATCGGCATCCCGGAAAAGGACAGGGAGCGTATTTTCGACCGCTTCTACCGGGTGGATAAGGCCCGTTCCCGGGAATCCGGCGGCACAGGCCTTGGACTATCCATCGCCAGAGAGATCGTCCAGCGGCACCACGGCACCATTTCCCTGGTCCCCCATGAGGGACCGGGCACCACGGTCCGTCTGGAGCTGCCCATCACCCAGCCCGCCCCCGGCGCACCGGAGGATACGGCAGAAAACACGTCGGCTCAGCAGTAATTTCAGCTTTTATCAGAAAGGAGGGACCGGCCATGCGCTACCGGGATTTTATCCAAAATATCACCATCACGTTTCTGGCGCTGCTGTCCCTGTTCCTCTTTTCCAGAACGCAGTTTTTCCAGTTGGGCGCTGCCGCCGGCAGCGGCACCTGGCAGCGGCTCACCGCTCCTGTCAGCGACCAGATCTCCGATGCCCCCGCCTCCGATACCCTGTCCGCCCCGGTGCGGGCGGCCGTCACCGGAGAATACGGCCGGTATGGCAGCATCTCCCTCACCACGGACAGCGAGAGCTTCACCCCCATCAAAACACTGCTGCGGGAGGTTCTTGGGTCTGCCCGCAGCCGGATGGATTCCAGTGCTGCCGCCTTCCGGTCGGCTTTGGGAAAACCGTCAGTCTACTGTGACTTTTTAGAGCCCCTGCCGGTGTCCTATCTGGCGGACCTCATGGGTATCACCGCAGAAAGTGAGCTTTCCGTCCGCGCTCTGGCCGCAGCGGAGCAGAACGGTCAGGTGGTCCTGCTGCTGTGGGACGGCGGATCCCGCTATTACCAGTGCGTCACTGCCGTGCAGCCCTCTACCCTGACGGAGGTACTGGATCACTTTGAGCTGGGCGTTACCGCCTTTGCTTTTGAGGATCTCAGCGGATACGGCCAGCATCTGGCCCCTCTCTCCCTGTTTCCGGACCCTCTCCCTGAGCTGCCCCAACTGACGGTGACGGAAAGCACCGTTTCCACAGAGACGCTGCTCTCCGTTCTGGGCTTCAACCCCCACACCAATTCCCGCTATACCGACGCCGGCGGCGCGGAGGTAGTGGTGGAGGGAGACCGGGTCATCCGCATCAGTGGCAGCGGCACCTTCTCCTACACCAGCGGCGGCGAAACGGTCCTCTCCGTAGAAAGTGCCGGGGGCCTTCCCATGCCTCGGGAAGCCGTCTCCGGTGTTCTGGAGCTGTTGGATCAGTTGATCCCGGAGGGCGATGCCCGGCTGTATCTGCAGAAGTGGCAGCAGTCAGAAACCGAGACTTTCTTAACCTTCGGCTACCAGTCCGGCGGCGTTCCCATCCGCTTCGCGGACGGCTCCGCTGCCGCTGAGGTGACGCTTTCCGGCAATACGATCTCCGCTCTGTCCCTGCGTCCCCGGCAATACAGCGCTGCCAGCTCCGCCTCGCCTCTGCTGCCGCTGCGGCAGGCTATGGCCATCGCCGGGAGGACAGAGGGGGCCGAGCTTTCCATCGGCTATGCCGATACCGGCGTCTATCCGCTCTCTGCCGTCTGGCTGACGGATTGACATCACACTTTCTGAAAGGAGTTGAGCGGCTACGGAACGCTATCGCCTGAAAAACATCATCATTCTGATCCTGGCGCTGCTCAGCGCCTTTTTACTGACGTCTCTGGCCATTCGGGGCAACGAGGAGCGGGTGGCCCGCCGCACCCAGCAGCAGGAACTGGTCTCTCTGTTCGCGGCGGACGGCATGACGCTGGACCCCGCTCTGATCCCCACGGACACCGCCGTTTCCACCTATGCGTTGATCCGGGATGAGACAGCGGAGCGAAAGGCCGCCACCTTTCTTCTGGGAGATAATCTGGAGCGCACCACTCAGGGCGGCGGCATTTACACCTACACCAGCCAGCAGGGCGCCGCCGCCTTCCGGGACACCGGCAGCTTTGACGCCGCCGGTTCTCTGTCACAGGAGAACGCGGAAGCATTTTGTCGGGATTTCTGCAAGGCGTTTTCTTACGATACGCCGATATTTACACTGGATGAAACGGGCAGCGGCACTGCAACGGCTGTCCGCCTGTGGAACGGTACGCCGGTGTTCAACGCCGCCGTCACCTTTACCATCGATCAGGGCCGCGTCCTGTCCGCCAGCGGCGCTCTGCTGCCGGAGACCGGCGCGGAGACCTCCTCCGGGCAGAAGCCCCTCTCCGCCTTCGCCGCCCTGACTGCCTTTCAGCAGATGCGCCACGCCTCCAGCTCCGTGGTGTCCTCCATCACGGAGGTCAGTCTCTGCTACGAGCTGCAAAGCACCACCGCCGCTCCCATGGCGCTGGTTCCCTCCTGGCGGATCGTCACGGATACGGCAACTTTTTATGTAAACTGCATTTCCGGTACCGTCCGTCGGGCATAAAATTGTTTGAATTTCATATTTTGTCAGGAATCGTTTGCTTTTTCAGGCAAAGTATGCTATACTGACGCCGATCATAATGAGTGGTACTGTCCACTTTTTTCTCAGGGTGCATGAAGTGCCGGCCCGACGGACAAACTAATCCCGGCGCAAGGCTTTCTCCCCGCAAAAGAATACCTGAAACGAGGTCAGAACGTTGACAAAATACATCGTACACGGAGGCAAGCCTCTGTTCGGCGAGGTGGAGATCAGCGGCGCGAAGAACGCCGCCGTTGCCATTATTCCCGCCGCCATTCTGGTGGACGGCGTCTGCCGCATTGAAAACATCCCCCAGATCTCCGACGTTACCGCGATTTTGAAGATTTTGGAGCAGCTTGGCGCGTCCATCCGCTCCATCAACCGCCACACGGTGGAGATCGACAGCCGCCATATCCACACCACCCGGACCTCTTATGAGCTTTCCCGGAAGCTCCGGGCTTCCTACTATCTCATCGGCGCTCTGCTGGGCCGTTTCGGCCGGGCAGAGGTTGCCATGCCCGGCGGCTGCAATTTCGGCGGCGTCCGCCCCATCGACCAGCATGTAAAGGGCTTTTCCGCTCTGGGTGCCGGTGTCACCACGGAGGGCGGCTATATCAACGCCATTGTGGAGTCCGGCCGTCTCACCGGAGCCAACATCTATCTGGATGTGGTGTCCGTAGGCGCTACCATGAACATCATGATGGCCGCCGCGCTGGCTCAGGGGGACACGGTGATCGAAAATTGCGCCAAGGAACCTCACATCGTGGATCTGGCCAACTTCCTGAACTCCATGGGCGCCGACATCCGGGGCGCCGGTACGGATACCATCAAGATCCGGGGCGTGGAGCGGCTGTCCGGCGGCTCTTATGCCATCATTCCCGATCAGATCGAAGCCGGTACCTATATGGCTGCCGTGGCCGCCACCGGCGGTCAGATCCTGGTGAAAAACATCATTCCCAAGCACATGGACTGCATCACCGCCAAGCTCCAGGAGTGCGGTGTAGAGGTGGAGGAGCAGGATGATACCCTGCTGGTACGCCGTACCGCCCGCCTGAAAAAGGCCAACGTCAAGACCCTGCCCTATCCCGGCTTTCCTACGGATATGCAGCCCCAGATGACCACCGTCCTCACCCTTGCTCAAGGGACCAGTCTGGTGACCGAGGGTGTCTGGAGCAGCCGCTACCGCTATGTGGATGAACTCAAACGCATGGGTGCCCGTATTCAGGTGGATGACAAGACCGCCGTGGTAGAGGGCGTGGAAAAGCTCACCGGCGCACCGATCCAGGCTTATGACCTGCGGGCCGGCGCGGCTCTGGTCATCGCCGCTTTGGCGGCAGAGGGCGAGAGCGAGATCTCCAACGTGCAGTATATCGAGCGGGGCTATGAGGACATCATCGGCAAGCTCCGGGCTCTGGGCGCGGACATCCGCGCCGTGGAGGAGCCGGACGAGGATGCCCTTTCCACTGCGCAAATCAGCTGAACTTCACGTCCGTCAGGGAGTGTGTCGGCCTTGACCGGCCCGTTCCCCGGCGGACGTTTTTCAAAAGAGAGGTATTTTCTTGACCACCGTACATACGCTTGCCAGCGGCTCCTCCGGAAACGCCGCTGTGCTCTCCTGCGGAGACACCCATCTGCTGATCGACGCCGGGATCTCCTGCCGCCGGATCACCGCAGCTCTGAAAGAACTGGGGTTGACCCCGGCAGACCTGACGGCTATTCTGATCACCCACACCCATTCCGACCATATCTCCGGGCTGAACACCCTTCTGAAAAAAACAACCTGCCCGCTTCTTGCCACCCCCCGGACCTGCCGGGAGCTCAGCTGCCGGGTAGAGGGGATCGACCCCCGGCTCATGGGACTGGACGGTCCCATCACCTTGGGAGAGATCGATATGCAGCCCATCCCCACCTCCCATGACGCCCCCGGCTCCTGCGGCTGGCGGCTGGACACAGAGAGCGGCAGTGTGGGTTTTCTCACCGACACCGGCTATGTCACCGATGAGGCTCTGGATCTGCTGCCCGGCGTGGACTTTGTCATTTTAGAGTCCAACCATGATGTAGAGTCTCTTTGCTCCGGCCCATATCCCTATTACCTGAAGCAGCGCATTTTGGGTCTTCAGGGTCACCTGTGCAACGAGGATGCTGCCCAGTTTGCCGTCACACTGGCGGAAAATGGCGCCAGTGACATCGTTCTGGCCCACCTGAGCCGTGATAACAACACCCCCGCTATGGCGCTGAACGCCGTAGCCGCCGCGCTGGACGGCGCCGGACTGACTCCGGAACTGTCCGTAGCGCCCCGGGACACCGTCGGCCCGTGTCACATCGTCAGAAGGAGGGCCTTATGCAAAAGATGACCATTCTCTGCACCGGCAAGCTGAAAGAAAAATTCTATCTGGACGCCGCGGCGGAATACGTCAAGCGGCTGAGCCGGTTCTGTAAATTAGAGATCATCGAGCTGCCGGAGGAACGGCTGCCGGAGGATCCCTCCCCCGCCCAGATCGAGGCGGCCCTCTCCAAGGAGGCCGACGCTGTCCGGGCCAAGCTGCCCAACGGCTGTCTGGTGATCGCCATGTGTGTGGAGGGGCGGGAGCGCTCCAGCGAGGAGCTGGCCCGCTATCTGGCGGACAGCGCCGCCCAAGGCGCCAGCCACATCGTCTTTCTCATCGGCAGCTCCTTCGGAATGCACGAATCCTTGAAGCGGCAAGCCGCTCTGCGGCTGTCTATGTCCCCCATGACCTTTCCCCACCACCTGCTGCGGGTGATGCTTTTGGAGCAGATCTACCGGGCCTACCAGATCAACGCCGGAAGCAGATACCATAAGTAATTTTTCAGGCGAACACACAGAACACTGTTGATACGATATAAGGAGGTACTTGCAAATGGATTTCATGCAGGAATACGAGAAGTGGCTCCACAGCCCCGCCCTCTCTCCGGAGGAACACGCTGAGTTGGAGTCTATTAAGGACGATCCCAAGGAGATCGAAAGCCGATTCTTCGGCCCGCTGGAGTTTGGCACCGCCGGTCTCCGGGGCACTATGTACACCGGTTTACATAACATGAATATTCATGTGATTCGCTGGGCCACCCAGGGCTTTGCCGACGTCATCGCCGCCGAGGGTGAGGAGGGCAAGCGCCGTGGCGTGGCTATCTGCATGGACTGCCGCAATCACTCTATGGAGTTCGCCCGGGCCGCCGCCGAGGTCTGCGCCGCCAATGGCATCCACGTCCGCATTTTCGACTCTCTGCGGCCCACCCCGGAACTGAGCTTCGCCGTCCGGGAATACGGCTGTCAGGCAGGCATCAATGTCACCGCCAGCCACAACCCCAAGGAGTACAACGGCTACAAGGTCTACTGGTCCGACGGCGCGCAGCTTCCCCCCCACCACGCCGACGCCATCGCCAAGCGGTTGGAGGAAATCGACATTTTTGACGGTGTGAAGCGGATGGACTTTGAGGAAGCCGTAAAGAGCGGTCTCATTGAGGCCATGGGTGACGAAACGGACCGGAAGTTCATGGCCAATGTCACCGCCATGATCAACGACCGTGAGACCGTTGCCAAAGTAGCGGACACCTTCAAGCTGGTCTACACGCCCTTCCACGGCTGCGGCTACAAGCTGGTGCCGGAGGCGCTGACTGCGCTGGGCATCAAGCACCTGATCCCCGTGCCGGAGCAGATGGTCATCGACGGCAATTTCCCCACGGTGGTCTCTCCCAACCCGGAAAACCCGGAGGGGTTCTATCTGGCCATCGATCTGGCCAAAAAGAATGACGTGGACTTCATTCTGGGCACCGACCCGGACAGCGACCGGGTCGGCATCATGGTGCGGAACCATGAGGGCGAGTTCCAGCCCGTCACCGGCAACCAGACCGGCGTGCTGCTGCTGGATTATCTGATCGGCGCCATGAAGCGCTCCGGGAAGATGCCCGCCAACCCCGTGGCCCTCAAAACCATCGTCACCACAGAAATGGCCCGGAAGGTGGCGGAGAGCAACGGCGTAAAGTGCTTCGATACCTTCACCGGCTTCAAGTTCATGGCGGAAAAAAAGAACGCCTTGGAGGAGTCCGGCGAGGGTAAGGTCATCTTCTCCTATGAGGAATCCTATGGCTATATGCTGGGTGATTACGTCCGGGATAAGGACGCCGTCACTGCCTCCATGCTGCTGACGGAGATGGCCGCGTGGTATGACGCTCAGGGCATGACCCTCTTTGACGCACTGAATGCCCTGTATGAAAAGTACGGCTGGTACGCAGAAAAGACCCACAATCTGGTGATGCCCGGTCTGGACGGTCTCCGGGATATGGCGAAGCTGATGAAGGATCTCCGGGAAAATCCCCCAACGGAGATCAGCGGCGTCAAGGTCATTGTCCGGAAGGATTATACCGACGGCAGCGTGATCGACTGCGTCACCGGCGCTAAGAGCCGCATGGAGCTGTCCGGCTCCAACGTGCTGCGGTATGAGTTGGAAGACGGCACCGTCATTCTGGTGCGTCCCTCCGGCACGGAGCCGAAGATCAAGGTCTACATCCTGACTCAGGGAGCCGATGCTGCCGCGTCCAACGCCAATCTGGAAAAGTACGGCCGGTGGGTGGCCGCTCTGAAGCCTTGATCAATTACACAAACTTAATTAAGCCGGTGCCCGGAAACATAGTTTCCGGGCACTTTTTTGCGTTTTCTAAGGTATTCTCCGCAATTCGCAGGTCTTTCCAGATTCTTTGAAGCTGTGTTTGCGTTTTTCGCCGCAATTTGGTTCGGCACTTAAAGCGCTGCGGCTCTCCGCGTATAGGAAAGCGTCCGCCGAACGGCGGACGCTTAAGACTGTCGATAAAGTGGTAAATTCTCCGCGACGGTAAGGAAGGGTGTCCTGTGCCATTGAAATCCTTAGTTTTCAGAACTTTTATAAAGTTCTGAAAACTTGCTCATCGGGGTGAAAAGTCTTTTCACCCCGATGAAGCGTCCGCCGAACGGCGGACGCTTTTTATGGTTTTCCAAACTCAGACGTTGGCAGTCTCCCGCGCCGCGTCTGCTTCAGTTTCCGATTCCGCGGCAAGCTTTGTCGAATCGGCTGCCTCCGCAGGCTCCGTTGTCTCGGTCTGCTCCGTTCCCTTTTCCGGCAGCGCCGCTTTTTCTTTGCGGGCAGGCAGCTTTTCAGAAGCTGCTTTCAAAGCCTTGGCGGCTTTGGACTCCTTCTTAGGCTGCTCGGTCCGCCAGTGGAGGGTAGTCTTATTGAACATCGGCTCGCAGACATACAGCACGGCAGGCATCACGAACAGGCAGATGCAGGCGGAGATCAGAGCACCCCGGGCCAGCATGATGCAGATGGCGCCGATGAGGTCGATCGAGGACACAAAAGACACACCCAGGGTGGCGCAGAACATCACCAGCGCGCTGGTGATGATGGAAGCGTCCGCCGAATCCGCTGCGATGCGGATAGCCTCCTTCCGGTTCTTGCCGCTTTGCAGTTCTTCCTGGAACCGAGAGGTCATCAAAATGGCGTAGTCCACCGTAGCGCCCAGTTGCACGCAGCTGATGATGGTAGGTGCGATGAAAGGCGTGGAAGCGCCGGAGAAGTAGGAGAAGCCCTGATTCAGGAAGATCGCCAGCTCAATGGTGGCCACCAGCACCGCCGGAACGGTGATGGACTTGAACGCCCACGCCACGATGATGAAAATACAGGCAATGGACAGGTAGTTTGCCACCACGAAGTCCACGGCGGTGGTGTCGATCAGATCCCGGTACATGGCGCCCTCGCCGGTGATCATGGCGTTTTCATCATACTGCTTCAAAATGGCGGTCATCTCGTCCAGCTGGGCCGACACTGCGTCGGTGGCCGGAGAATAGCTGGAGTTCACCATCATCAGCTGATAGCCCCCCTGCTTGAGCATATCCTTTACCTCATTTGGAATGAAGAAGTCAGGAATGCCGGTACCCAGCATCTTATGGTAGGATACCACGGAGGTAACGCCCTTGACCTCCTCCATGCGGTTTTCGATGTCGCTCATCTCCGCCGGATTCAAATCGTCCCGCAGGACGATGAAGTGAGAGGTAGCCATATCGAAGTCGTTTTTCAGCTTTTCGTTGGAGACGATGGAGGGCAGGTCCCGGGGCAGGGACTCGTCCAGCTTGTAGTAGATTCCGGCGTGGGACTGGGCGTAGTAGGCCGGGATGAACAGGAGCACAAAAATCACCATAATGACCTTGTTATGCCGTAGGATAAAGCTGTTCACCTTGTCAAAGCTGGGCATCAGACTCTTATGCTTGTGCTTAGTGATCTGCTTATCGAAAATCAGCACCAGAGAGGGCAGCACCAGAATAACGGTAGCCACGCCCAGCACAACGCCCTTGGCCATAACGATGCCGATATCCCGGCCCAGCGTCAGCCGCATGACGCACAGGGCCAGAAAGCCCGCTACCGTGGTGAGGCTGGAGGAGGACAGAGAGCGGAAGGCAGCAACCACCGCCTGCGCCATGGCGTCCCGCTCGTCATCGTAGTTGGGGCGCTCCTCCTCATACCGGTGGTAGAGGAAGATGGAGTAGTCCATGGTGACGCCCAACTGCAAAACAGCGGCGATAGCCTTGGTGATATACGAGATCTCCCCCAGGAATATGTTGCTGCCGAAGTTGTAGATGACGGCAAAGCCGATGCTGGCCAGGAAGATAAAGGGCAGCACCGTGGATTCCAGCGTCACCATCATGGCAACCAGGGCCAGCAGCACCGCCAGACCCACGAAGATGGGCAGCTCGCTGTCCATCAGGTCCCGGGTGTCCTTGATGACCACGGAGAAGCCCGCCAGGAAGCACTTTTCATTACAGGCCCGCCGGACCTGCTCGATGGCCTCCATGGTCTCGTCCGAGGCGCCGGGGTGGCTGTACTGAATGATCATCATGGTAGCGTCTCCGGCGAAGAACATATCCCGGAAGTTGGCGGGGATCATGTCCGTGGGGATCTGGATGCCCATGAGGTTGCTGATCCAGATGGCATTGGAAACACCGTCAATGGCCTTGATGTCATTGAGCAGGCTGTTAGTATAGCCTGCGGGCATACTCTCCACCACCAGCATGCTGGTGGCCGCCATTTTAAAGGGCTCCTCCAGCAGCTTTTCGCCATGAGAGGATTCCAGGTCCTCCGGCAGGTAGGACAGAATGTCGTAGTTGATGCGGGTGGAAATATAGCCGATGGCGGCGGGAATCAGCATCAGTACCGCCATCATGGCCACCAGCTTCGGCTTGCGGGTCAACCATTTTGCGATTTTTTCCAGCATGGCCGATCAATCCTTTCCGCCGAACAGGCCGGTAATGGCCGCCCAGAAGTCCTTGAACATCTGCGCGACACGCCCCCAGAAGGTAGTCTGCACCTCCGCAGCGGCCTCAGCCTCCGTTTCATCCTCGTCCGGCATGGTGATCTCCTGAGTGCGGATCAAGATCTGAATGCTCTCAGGAGAGGGGTTGCGGCTGTCGGTGAGAGACACGGCCTCGGCGGTGGCATCCATCAGCAGAAGGTTGTTCACGTCGCCGGTATACTCATCCCAGGTGTCCTCGATGATGTCGCAGATGCTGGACTTGGCGTCCTTGATCTGTCCGGCGGTGCCCATGGTCTTGGCAGTGCTCCGCAGGACGGCCGCCAGACCCTCCAGAGTCTGCTTGGTGCCGTCATCCAGCGTAGCGCCGGTGGATTTCATCAGGGCTTCCGTGTCGCTGATGAGGCCCTGCGTATCCCGGATGGTCTTGATGGCACTGGCGCTGAGGCTGCTGACGGTTTTTAGAGTATCCTGCAAAACCGGCTCGTAATCATCCAGGATGTCCTGCAGATCCTCCACATCATCCAAGATATCCCGGAGGTCCGCAGAGGAATGGCGGATGGCGGCAGACAGGTCCTCGGCACTGTTGAGCAGAGAGGACAGGTTTTCGATCCGGCCACACAGAGCGCTGAGGTCGCTGATCACCTGACTGGTGGGATCCTTCAATCTATTCATCACATCTGCCAGTGACTTCTGAAGCTTGGCGATCTCCGCCATGGCGCTGTCCAGACCGCCGGAGATCAGGTCCACCACCGCACCGCCGACACTCTCACTGGGAGGCAGCGGCGCATCCGGTTCCGTTTCAGTTCCCGGGTTTTCAGGGTCAGGCGGATTTGGGGCGCCTGTGGGATCCTTTTGGGATCCGCCGCCGTTGTTCTCTCCGCTGTTCTCTCCGCTGCCGGTATTTGCGGAACCGTTTTCATCTGTGTTGGCGCCGCTGTCGCCAGTTCCGCTCCCGTTTCCGGTGTCCGTGGAAGAGCCTTCCACAGTTCCGCCCGTGCTTTCAGAACCGCTGCCGCCGGGTGTCTTTTCGGACGAACTGTCGGAATGATTGTCGGAGGACGCACTGTCTCCGCCAGAGGTGTCCTTCCCAGAACTGTCCTCGGGATCGTTGTGCAGCAGCTCACCGGAAAGGGTTCCGCCGCTGGCGGGAGTATCGCCGCCTTTCACCTTGCCGCTGGCATACACCAGCCACAGATCGTTCATCTGCTTGGCTGTGGCGGCACTCTGTCCCAGGACTTGCTGGCAGAACTGCTGGAAGGTCATTTGAGCCTTTGCCTGATAAGCGGTTTCCAGCTTGTTAATCCCTTTCTCCTTTATCGCCGCCTGCAACAGGGAAATCGTACCTTCCAACTCCGCGATTTTACTTTCAAGTGCATCAATCGTAGCTTTTAACTCAGCTTTCGCTACGGGATCTTCTGTCTGTCCCAGTTTTTCTTTGTACTCAGTCAGCTTTTTCCCACAGGCGGCAAGTCCCGTCTTTGCTTGCTCCAGATTTTCTATTACTGCCGCAGCGGTCGCTGCGGTTTCCCCCGCATTTTCGGTCCCCTTCAGCTCCAGCAAATCCTGATAGAAGGTCTTGCGGTCTTTTTCTACATAGGCGCTATGCGCTTCCTTTACTTGATTGACAGTAGTGGATCCGACGTTCTGGTTCTTGTCGATGGTTTCATCGAGTTTGCCGGAGGTGTCCTTTACGGTGCCGCCCAGAGCCTCCTGCAGCGCCTTCAGGCTTTTGCGTAGGCTGCCCAGCGCACTGAACACCTTGCGCACATCGCCGGTGCCGTCTTCCAGATCTCTCAGGGCACTCTCCACATCCTTCAGATCACCCTTCAGGTCGGAGACTGTGTTGGTCATGCTGCGCAGGGTGGACTTGGAATCAGAAATTGTCTTGCTGAGGGCTTCGATCTGCCCCTCCACCGGCTCCAGCACATCCGCCAGATTGGAGAGATCCTCCCGCAGAGCGTCCGTTCCAGAATAGATCACGCCCTTGCCGTCGGAGAAAATACCCCGGGCCTTATTCAGCTGCTCCAGACCGTTGGCAGAGGCGTTCAGGCTGCCGGTCATGGCCGTCATGGCGTCCAGCAGGGAATCCATGCTGCCGGAGAGCTTGTTATAATTGTCCTCCAGATCGTCCTTCCGCTCAGAGAGCTTGGCGATCTCCTCCAGCTGGCTCAGAGTAGCCGGAACCATCAGGAAGGTCATGCCGCCAAAGGCGAAGTCCTCGCTGCCTACCCGGATTGTATAGTGGCATTCCTCACCGGGCAAACCGAGGAACAGCACCGCCCGCAGGTTGCCGATCAGCTGCACCTGGGCACCGGGGGCCTCCAGAGACAGGATGTCATCCTGATTGAAGATCGCCATGGCTTCCAGGGTGTAGTTGTTCCGGGCGTACTCGCTGGCCCGTTCATTGGGTACGATATCCAGATGGATTTCCACCACGCCGGCCTGTCCCGCCAAATCCTCTGCCTTGGTAGGCACACCGTTGAGGGTATAGCTCATGGAGATCGTCCAAGGAAGCTGCTGGAAGGGCTTTGTGGTTTTGCCCTCAAAGTAGAAGGTCCCGGGCAGGGCCTTTTCGTCCAGCCGGAAGGTGGTCATGCCGCCGTTCCGGGCAGGCACCGTGCCGTCGGTCAGGTTGATGATCTCATCATAATCGCCGTAGTCCGTCAAGGTAGCGATGCCGTTGGTGCGGTAGCTCTTCACCACACTGCCGTCGGTGAGATTGCCGTAGTAGTCCGTCATGGCGTAGTAGGCCTCGTCATAGGGGGCGGTCACGCCATCCCCGATGGCGGCCGCCGGGATGGAGCCCAGCACCATCAGGGCGGACAGTGCGCAGCTTCCCACACGCAGAAGCTGTCTTTTCGCGGTTTTCACTGGATTTCGCATCTTACTTTCTTCCTTCTATTTAAATTTTGCAGAATACAGGTCAAAACTGCGCCGGGAAGCGCAGATCCGTCCGCTCCCACGGCATCCCCCGGCCGTTTTCTCCGAAGGGGCCGTAAGCGGCCAGTCCCCGGTAAATTGGCCGGGTCAGCCCGAACCGTCGGATCACCACGCCGGGCCGCATATCCACATGGTTCTCCAGCCAGACCGCCAGCGTCTCATCGCGGATCATGCCTGTGCCGAAGGTGTTCACCGACACGCTGACGGGGTCCGCAAGGCCGATGGCGTAGGCCAGCTGCACCTCGCAGCGGTCCGCTAAGCCTGCCGCCACCACGTTTTTCGCCAGATACCGGGCCAGATAGGCCCCGGTACGGTCCATTTTTGTGGGGTCCTTTCCTGCCAGAGAACCACCCCCATGGTGGGCTGCGCCGCCATAAGCGTCCGACACGGCTTTCCGCCCGGTGAGGCCGGCGTCCCCGGCGGGGCCGCCGATGACGAACCGGCCCGTGGGGTTGATATAAAGCAGAGGCTCCTCGTCCGTCAGCGCCGGGGGCAGCACCGGCAGGATCACCTCCCGCCGCAGCGCCTCCCGCAAGGCATCCGTGCGAACGTTGGGCGTATGCTGGGCGGAAAGGACCACTGTGGTGATCCGGGCGGGCCGTCCATCCTCATAGGCCACGCTGACCTGAGCTTTGCCGTCCGGCAGCAGCCAGGGCATTTCCCCGGAGCGCCGCATGTGATCCAGCCGCTTCACCAGCGCCCCTGCCAAGGTGACCGACAAGGGCATCAGCTCCGGGGTCTCCCGGCAGGCGTAGCCGGTCATGATCCCCTGATCCCCGGCGCCGGTATCCTCCGCCGAACGGTGGCTGACGCCCTGAGCAATATCCGGTGACTGCGGATGAAAGCGGATCTGAATGTCACAGTGATCCGCATCCAAGCCCAGTCCGGGGCGGTCATAGCCGATGTCCCGCAGTACCTCCCGGGCCACAGCCTCGTAATCCGGTTCCTGCCGGGCGCTGATCTCTCCGAACAAAAGCAGGTGGTTTTCCCACACAGCCGCCTCGCAGGCAGCTCTTGCCTCCGGGTCCTCCGTCAGCAAGGCATCCAGTACCCCATCGGCCACCTGATCGCACAGCTTATCCGGGTGACCTCTGGTCACAGCTTCCGATGTCAGAACGTGCCTCATATTGCACCTCTTCTCCCTCAAAGCGCCCAATGCGCCCTTTTTCTCCATACTGAAAGTGTAACATGTTTCCTCCGGCGCCACTATGGGCATATCTGCCGTCTGTGCCTAATGGTATGGGAAAATGCCCCGCAAAAGTTCAGGCAAAATTGCCTCCGTGCCTAAAGCCTTAAAGATTTCGTTAAAAACTCGCACTTGAGACTGGTCCGGTTTCCGTGTATAATGGATATGAAAAAGGAAATTTGTTTCAAAAGGAGCGGGCTATGGCGCAACAGACAAAAAATGCCATCCGGCGGGCCTTTATCCAACTGCTGAACGAACGCCCTCTGGATAAAATTTCCATCAAAGACATTGCGGAAAAGGGCGCTGTGAACCGCAACACCTTCTATTACTATTATGCGGATATCTACGCACTGGTAGAGGACATTCTTCAGCTGGAAATTCAGGATTTCCAGTCCAAGCTGCGCCGGTATGACAGCTGGCAGGAAGCATTCCGGGACGCTACGGCCTTTGCCTCCCAGAACAAGCGGGCCGTGTATCATCTCTACAATTCGGGCAATCAGGAAACGCTTCGGCGCTACTACCATAAGGTGACATTAGCCGCCATGACCTCCTATATCCGGGATCAGGCCGAGGGTCTCCCGGTGGATGACGAGGATATCCGTGTCCTGTCGGAATTCTATGCCGCCGCTCTGTCCGGGCTGACCGCCCTGTGGCTGCAAAACGGCATGAAATATGACACCGATGCCTACATCGACCATCTGGGGCACTTGCTGGACGGCAATATCCGCCGTGCTCTGGAACGGAGCTGCCAGGATTCCGGCCAAGCATAAAAGCATCCACCCGTCAATGACGGGTGGATGCTTTTTATGTCTGAAGCCGATTGCTTTTTCCGCTGTCGGCATAAGCGGACGTTCCGCTTGGAACATCTGCGGTTGTTTATCCCTTCTTCCCGGCGGATCTCTCCGCCTTTTTCCCGTTCCGCAGAAGGCTCTTCTCCGTTTCTTCCTGAATGCCCTCCAGCGTCATCCGCAGGTTGCTCATAAAGAGGATGCTCATAAATTTCAGCAGAGCCTCCCGGGTCTCCTTGTCCAGATCCTTCAAGGCCCGGACCATAGGCCGCACCGCTTTGAAGCTGTCCGCCTTCAGGTCCGTCAGGGTCTGGGCACCGGAGGCCTCCAGCACCTGAAAGGCGCTGTCCACAAATTTTTCTCGCTGCTCCACCGTCAGTCCCTGCACCCAGCCCCGCAATTCCTGATCCGTCAACTGAGCCTGCCGGGTAACACTGTGAAGCCGAACAAAATGATTTCCCAGCACCTCCCAAGAAAATCCATCATGCTGCATGAGACCCTGCTGGCTGCTGTCCACCACGGTGTAGTCCTCCTCGTGCTCCAGCAGCATCCCTACCACGGAGGATTTGGGTACGATGGTGTGGATACGCTCCGCCAGCCGGATATGCCGGGGCAGAGACAGAATATCCTCGTGAAAGCCGGGGCCGTCATTGGACCAGACGGCGGCGATCCGCCGCTGCACCGCCGTAGGGCAGAACACCCCCGCCCACACTGCCAGATTGCCGCCCTTGGAATGGCCGCCCAGCCGCAGCTTGATCCGGGGGTACTGATGGGCCATGGCCTCCGTGTATGTCACTGCCATTTTCTGAGCGGGGACCTCCCGCATACAGCTCAGATAGAAATCCTCTTTCCACCCTGCCAGCGTATCGTCGGTACCCCGGAAGGAGAGGTAGACGGTGCCATCCCCGCACTCTGCCGCCAGCGCCGCGAATTGCTCCGCCTTCACCGTGTCCAGATGGTCCACAAAGCCGTTGAGCTTCATGTCCCGGAACCGGGGCGAGGCTGCCGCCCGGCGCAGCAGCTCCGGAATCTGATTGGGCACCAGAACGCCCATGTCGATGGGCCGGCCTTCCGTTTTGGCAAAATACGCCTCCGCCGCCTTCCACAGGGGCACGGCCCTCCCCTCGCCGGGGCCGGGGACGATGCCGCCGAAGTCCACGAAGGACAGCTCCGCCAAGATCAGGTTATCCACTTCGTTAAACGGATCCTGCGCCAGCGTCAGATCCTCCCGCCAGTCCAGATAATCCAGAATATTCGCCATAGCCGTCCCCCCGTTTTCGTTTTGATGAGGGTATTATATCCGCTTGCACTGCGACTTACAAGGTGATATTTGTAAACTTCGCTCAGCATGTCGAAAAAGTCTTTTCGCCCCGCTGAGCAAGTTTTCAGAATCTCATAAAAGTTCTGAAAACTTAGGATTTTAATAGCGCAGGACACCCTTCTTGGGTTTCCCGCGCACACCCTTCCTTACCGCCGCAGAGAATTTACCACTTTATTGACAGTCTCAACTTTGTTCTAAGGCCCGCCGCCCCCTCATAGGATGGAGCATCACAACCGAGAGGTGGACGAGATGACAAATCAAACCCGAAACGAAGTGCTTTTGGAGGGGATCCCCGTGGGTGCTCCGGAGCCATCCCATGAAAATCACGGCCAGCTTTTTTACCGTCAAATCCTGGAGGTCCCCCGGCTGTCCGGCACGGCGGACCGTCTGCCCCTGCTGGTGCGGCAGACACAGCTGCCGCTGCTGAAAGAGGGCGTTCCCCTCCGGGTAGAGGGACAGCTCCGCTCCTTTAACAACCGGTCCGGCCCCGGACGGCGTCTCGTGTTGACGGTGTACGCCCGGTCCCTTCAGCCGGGGCTGGGAGAGCCGGTCAACCGCATCCTGCTGGCCGGGACATTGTGCAAGCCGCCTATCTACCGGCGGACGCCGCTGGGCCGCAGCATCAGCGATCTGATCTTAGCCGTGCCCCGGAGCTACGGCCGGGCGGATTACCTGCCGGTGATCGCGTGGGGACAGGTGGCGTCACAGGTGTGTACCTTGGAGGCGGGAGCGCCCTTGTCCCTTGAGGGGCGGATCCAGAGCCGGGTATATCGAAAGGTGACAGAAACCGGCCCGGAGGAGCGGACAGCTTACGAGGTATCCGTCATGCGGCTGCTGTCCCCGGAGGACGAACCATAAAAAACAGACGCCGCTTCATGCAGAAGCGGCGTCTGTTTTTCGTTGTTTTCTCAGTCGTTGGTGTAGTTGTCGAAATAGCCCTGAATGTAGACGATGGGGGTACCCTTGTCGCCGGAGCCGGAGGTCAGGTCGCACAGGGAACCGATCAGATCCGTCAGGCGGCGGGGGGTAGTGCCCTCGGAGACCATGTTGCCCACCAGAGAGCTGCCGTCCTTAGCGGCGATGCGGCCCTTGATGGCCTGCCGCAGCTCCTCGCCGTTCAGACCGGCGAAATCGTTATCTGCCAGATACTTCAGCTTCAACTCGTTGGGCGTGCCCTCCAGACCGGCGGTGTAGGCGGGGGACACCACGGGGTCTGCCAGCTCCCAGATCTTACCAACGGGATCCTTGAAGGCGCCGTCGCCATAGACCATGACCTCCACGTGCTTGCCGGTGGCGTCATACAGCTTCTTCTGAATGGCCTCCACCATGCTCTGGCAGTCGCGGGGGAACAGCTTCACCGTATCCTCGGTGGCCTTGTTGGTGCCCAGCAGGCCGTAGTTCTCGTTATAGCCGCTGCCGTTGACAGGGGCGGTGAGGATCTCGTCCAGAGAGAACACCTTTTCCGCACCGGCGGCGATCAGGCGGCGCTTGGTGCGCTTGCGGGTGTGGATGTCGCAGTTGATGACATTCTTGGTATAGGGCAGGATGGCCTTGGCGTCATTGGCGAAGATGACCTCCGTCTCCGCGCCGCAGTCCCGGATCAGGTCCATGTAGTAGGCCACATAGTCCACGCCAGTGAAGGGGTGCACGGTGTAGCCGAACAGCTCCCGGTATTTTTCCAGGGTCAGCACGTCCCGGTAGGGGTCCACGCCCTTTTCGTCCATCACATCCGGGTCGATCAGGTGGTTGCCCACTTCGTCGGAGGGATAGCTCAGCATGAGGACGATCTTCTTCGCACCCTTGGCAATGCCCCGCAGGCAGACGGCGAAACGGTTGCGGCTGAGGATGGGGAAAATAACGCCCACCGTTTCACCGCCCAGCTTTTCCTTCACGTCGGCGGCAATATCGTCCACGGAAGCGTAGTTGCCCTGAGCACGGGCCACGATGGCCTCGGTCATAGCCACTACGTCCCGATCCCGGATGGCAAAGCCATCCTCCGGCTGGGCGGCAGCCTCCAAAACGGACTTGGTGACGATCTCCACCAGATCGTCGCCGCTGCGGATAATAGGCGCCCGGACGCCCCGGGAAACAGTACCGACCATACGGCTCATAAATAACTCCAATCCGCCGCCATATGGCGGCACACATGATTTTAGCTTCAAACACAGGGCCTTTTGCCCCAGCTTATTCATTTTAACAGATAGGTTGACCTTTGTAAAATTAAAAAATGCACTTTCAGATATCAATTCTGCTTATATTTTTACCTATCGTATTTGTTGGTTTTATGATTCGCTATCCAAAAACACGGTTCGGCCGTCGATCCGGTCGCCCTCTACCGTTAATATACCGTAGGTAGGCCGCAGGCCCTTGCCCACAGTTCCCGGATTCAGGAACAGCGTTCTGCCCCGCTTGTCCACCAAAGGCTTGTGGGTATGGCCAAACAGAAAGGCATCTAAATGGTCCTGCTCTGCCTTCAAGCCCGCTGTCAGCAGGGAGGTTTTCACGCCGCAGGTGTGGCCGTGGCAGATCAACACACGGCAGTCCTCTAAAAACAGCAGTTTTTCCGCCGGCTCCTCCGGACGGCAGTCACAATTTCCGGGAACGTGCTCCATGGGAATGTCCGGATACCGTTCCGCCAGCCGTTCCGCATCCCGCCAGCAGTCCCCCAGATGGAGGATCATGTCGGGCTTTTCCCGTTCAACCGCCTCCTCCATATTGGATATATTTCCGTGGGAATCCGAAAGCACCAGAATGTTCATGGCAGTCTCCTTTTATGTGGCATATTTATAACCATAAACAGTATACCCTGTTTTTTTCGCCGGTGCAAGGGCCGTTGCGGAACCCGGTGAAGTATGCTATACTGCTGAGGAAAAAATCAGGACGCCGCAGAGCGGGAAAACGAGGTAATCATGGGACATTTCGATCATCTGAATGTGGCCTTCTTCACAAAAGCCGCTATTTACCCCGGCAGCATCGGCACCTTCCGCTACCGTTTTCAGCGGGAGGGCTGGACGGACGGAAAGGGCACTCTCACTGTCTGGGTCTACGAGAACACCAGTTTCGAGCTGGCCAAGGATGTGGAATCCCAGACCTTCCCGTGGACGGAGGAGGGCGTGGAGCAGGTGAAGGCGTGGCTGGAGGAAAAGTTGGCGGAACGGGGCAGCCAGCCCTATTCCATCCCCTACCCCGCCCCCCAAGCGGAATGATATGTACTGGAATGACCTGAACTCCCGGCTAAAGGCGGAATACGGCTGCAAGGTCTACAAGCTGGCCCTGTCCTCCGGGTGTTCCTGCCCCAACCGGGACGGGACGCTGGACACGCGCGGCTGCATTTTCTGCGACGGCGCGGGGGCCTTCGCGGAGGCCGGAGCCATCCCGGATCAGCTGGCCGCCGCCAGACTGCGGGTAGCCGCCAAGGCCGGGACCGATGCGAAATACATCGCCTACTTCCAGTCCTTTACCAACACATACGGGGACGCGGATCGCCTGCGGGCCTTGTATCAGGCGGCCATGGCACCGGAGGATGTGGTGATCTTATCTATCGCCACCAGGCCGGACTGTCTGGGGCCGGATATTCTGGGCCTATTGGAGGAGCTGAATCGCATCAAGCCGGTGTGGGTGGAGCTGGGCTTGCAGACGATCCACCCGGAAAGCGCCCGGTATCTCCGCCGGGGCTACGACCTGCCGGTGTTCGACCGGGCTGTGAAGGACCTGAAAGCCATCGGTGTGACGGTGATCGTCCATCAGATCTTGGGGCTTCCCGGCGAAACACCGGAAATGATGGCGGAGACCGCCCGCTATATCGGTCAAAGCGGAGCGGAGGGCATCAAGTTCCACCTGCTTCATGTCCTCCGGAACACGGATCTGGCGGCGGAGTGGCAGGCAGGCCGGGTGCAGACGCTGGAATTGGAGGAATATATTTCCATTCTGGAGCTGTGCCTGCGGAATCTTCCGCCGGAGGCAGTCATCCACCGCCTCACCGGGGACGGCGCGAAGCGGGACCTGCTGGCTCCCCTGTGGAGCGGAGATAAAAAGCGGGTACTGAACGCCATTCATCAGGCATTTCTGAGAGACAATCTGATTCAGGGAAGCACCCTATAAAAACGTTCGCCGTATGGAGGTCCATACGGCGAATGTTTTTATCATTTACTTTGCTTCTTCCGTGCAGACCTTGACGCCGGCGATGGCCATGGCGAAGGTGAACCAGAAAATGACCAGCACGCGGGGATAGTTCCACAAGAAATCCGCCAGACCGCAGACCATCGCGCCGCACATGGCAGACGCAGCGGCGGCTGCTACCGTCCTCCCCACGGAGGGGCCGTTATGCCGGACCGCCCGGGCGGCGTTTTTGATGTTCCACAGCATGGAACCCACAAAACCGGTGACGCCCAGCAGGCCCATCTGAATCCAGACCTCCAAATAGAAATTGTGGGAGTGGACAAAGGGAGCCTTGTCGTGATACAGGTTGAACTCCCGGATGTATGTCTGGGTGGCGGCGGTGCCGAGGCCCGCTCCGGTGAGGGGGGAACGGCGGATGACCTCAATGGCCGCCTTGTAAAGAGACACCCGGCTGGAGGTGGAGGAGTCCGCCGTATTGGTAATGGTGTGGATGCGGTTCAGCACCGTGGTGGGCAGGAAGGGCACCGCCAGTACGCACAGCAGGATAAAGGCTGGGATCAGCTTCGGCTTCCAGAAAAATACAAATACCGCCATGGAAACGGCCAGCCCCACCCAGCTTGCCCGGGAATAGGTCATGGCCATGGCCATGCCGCCCACGCAGAAGATACCGGCGCAGATGACTTTCCACTGCCAGCGCTTTGCCGTAAGGAACAGGGCCAGCACCAGCGGCAGCAGCAGCAAAAGCACCTGTGCGAAGGTGTTTGGATTGTCGAAAATGGAAAAGACCCGCCCCGGCATACCGGCGTTGACCTTCAGATCCACATAGGAGGGATTTACCTTCACACCCTGAATTCGCTGGACGATGCCGTAAGCGCCTGTTGCGCCCACGCAGACAGCCGCCCCGGCGCACAGCCGCTTCAGATCCTCCCCATTCCGCACGGCACTGACGGTGATGACCACCAGCAGCGCCGCCGACACATGGTAGATCAAAAAACGGGCGGACAGCCCCGGCGCATAGGAGAAGGTCACGGCCAGCGTCACGGCAGCCAGCATCAACGCCGGATAGAAGCCGATCCGGGCCACATCCAGACGGCGGCCCGTCCGCATAGCCCCGGCGTAAAACAGCAGCAGCAGCAAAACGCCGGTCATAAAGCTGTATGCGTTGTTCCAGCGCTCGTAGGGGATGCACCACAGCGCCGCGATGCACCAGAACTGGGCAATGGAGGCACTGTCTCCCATGTCAAAGGCCAGTCGTGCGAAAAAGCTGTCCTCAAAGGTCAGGTTCCACGCCTTGTACCAGGCGTGAAGCAGCGTCCCCGGCAGGTTCACCAGAGCGCTGAGCATCCGGCACAGGAAGCTATCCTTCCAGGACCGGGCCACGATCCCCTCCCGGCACAGCGGCCGCAGAATGCGGCTCTCCTCGATCTGCCCGCTGCACCAGCGGCCGGCTGCCGCCAGAAAACGGTGGAGGGTACTGTCCTCATAGACATCGCAAAGCCAGACCCATATCTGATAGGTCAGGCTGGTTTGCCAAAGTGTCATAGTTGCTCCTTACATATGATTTTTCAGGCGGTACAGCGCCGTCAGCGTACCGAACCGGCCGCTGCCGATGAGATCCGCCACGATCTGCTTATTGCGGCCCAAGCCCTTGGGGCGTAGTTCCCGGATGGCTTTCGCAAACTCCGGCTGGGCGCAGAGGGCTTCCACGGCCTTCCGCTTTTCCCGGACGGGCTTCGGATTGCTCTTCACATACTCGTTGCCCACGGCGATCAGCAGCCCTGCCCACACTGTGTTGGCCCGCCACTGAGGCCGGGCGGCGTCAAGGCCGTATTTCTCCACGATCTCCGCCTTTCGCTCCAAAAACCGGGCGAATACCGCCGGATAGTCCCGCATATAGCGGTGGGTGGCGGAGGCGGGGTTTTCCAGATAGCGGTACAGGGGCTTGTCCGTCACCGCGAGACGGTGCACATTGGCGAAATATTCCATCAGGAACAGCTCGTCCTCCAGATAGGCCCCCTCAAAGGTAATGGCGTTGTCCCGGAGGATGGCGGCGTCAAAGAGGAAACGCCAGATGAAGCCGTTGAACACCGGCGGTTGAAGCCGGTCCCCCGCCAGAGGCCAGAGGATCTTTTCCCGGATGCCGGTCTCTTCATAGATTCCTGCCGGCAGCAACAGCTCTGTCCGCTGTTCCCCGTCAGGCGTCACGTTGTAGTGGGCACAGCCGGCGCTGTCTGCCCCGGCCTTTTCCCGCAGATACCACAAGGTCTCCAACGCCGCCGGCTCAAAGGTGTCGTCGGCGTCCAAAAAAGCGATATACGGTCCCGTGGCCTGCTCCAGCCCCAGATTTCGGGCGGTGGACACGCCGCCGTTGGGCTTGTGGAACACGCGAATGCGGGGGTCTCTTGCGGCGTAGCCGTCGCACAGGGTCGGAGAACCGTCCCGGCTGCCATCGTCGATGAGCAGCAGCTCCCAATCGGAAAAGGTCTGGGCCAAAACGCTCTCTACACACTGGGGCAGCAGCGCTTCCGCCTGATAGACCGGTACGATCACAGAAATAGCGGGCATAAGCCACCTCCTTTCCTTCATACAGGGTGATTATAGCATAGGCACCATCGTTGGTCAATAAAAGGAGCGGGGGCATAAATTTTCCTCCCGGCGTTGCTTTTGCCGCCCATGTCTGCTACACTATGGCTGAAAACAGTCATCGAAATTGCAGTTGTTTTGCGCCCTAATGGAGGCCGGCGCTGGCGCCGGCCTCCTATCTGAAAAGCGGCGGCGTCAGACCCGAGGGCGGACGCTGCGGGGCGTATCGATGGAGACGCTCACGCCGCTTGCGCTATCCTATGCGTTCCCGCCGCCGTCTGCCACGAAGCATGTCCCACATCTCCGGCCCATCTGCCGGAAATTTAGAGAAAAGAGGTCATCTCCATGATTAAAATTTCTCCGTCTATCCTCTCCGCCGATTTTGCGAATCTGGAGAGGGACATTCACCGCATTGCCGACGCCGACTACGTCCATGTGGACGTGATGGACGGCGTGTTCGTGCCCAATATCTCCATCGGCATCCCGGTGCTGAAGTCTATCCGGAAGGTCACGGATATGTTCCTGGATGTTCACCTGATGATCACGCAGCCGGTGCGGTACGTGGAGAAATTCTGCGATGCCGGCGCCGATCTGGTAACGGTCCATGTGGAGGCGGATTTCCCGGAAAACATTCAGGCCGCCATCGACAAGATCCACGCCAAGGGCAAGAAGGCGGGCATCGTTCTGAAGCCCAAGACCACCTGGGAGGCAGTCCTGCCCTATATCGATCAGGTGGAGCTGATCCTGGTCATGACCGTGGAGCCCGGCTTCGGCGGTCAGAAATTCATGGCGGACCAGATGCCCAAGGTGGCCGCCATCCGCAAGCTCATCAATGAGCGGAACCCCGCCTGCGAACTGGAGGTAGACGGCGGCGTGGCCCCCGACACCTGCCAGACCTGCATCGACGCTGGTGCCAATGTGCTGGTGGCGGGCAGCGCCGTCTACAAGGCGGAGGACATCCCTGCCCGTATCAAGGAACTCCGGGGGAAATGAGCGTATGAGTCATTGGAATAATCTGCCTCAGCTCAGGCTGGGCGTGTATCCTACGCCCTTTTACCGGCTGGAAAATATCAGCCGCATTTACAGCAAGGACATCTGGATCAAGCGGGATGACCTGTGCGGTGTCGCTTTGGGCGGCAACAAGGTCCGCAAGCTGGAATATCTGCTGGCGGACGCCCAGAAGCAGGGCTGCGACACCGTGTTCACCACCGGCGGGGCCCAGTCCAACCATGCCATGCTCACCGCCGCCTGCGCCGCCCGTCTGGGGCTGCGCTGTGTCCTGATCCTGAAAAAGCGGGGTGTCACGGACCGCAAGGGCAATCTGGTGCTGGACGATATTTTTGGCGCACAGGTGGAATTTATGGACACGGACAGCTATGAGGACATCTACGCCGAGATGCGTAAGCGCTGCGAGGTGCTGGCCAGCCAGGGACACAAGGGCTATATCATCCCCGTGGGCGGCTCCACGGCACTGGGCTCCATCGGCTACGCCGAGTGCGTCCGGGAACTGGCGGAGCAGGCCAAGGAGGCCGGAATCGAGATCAGCCATGTGGCCTCCGCCACCGGCTCCGGCGGCACCACCGCCGGTCTGGTGCTGGGCACCTCCCTGTTTCTCCCGCAGGCCAAGGCAACAGGTCTGGGTGTGGATACCGACCCCTTTGAGGAGATCGTATCCGAATTGGTGAAAGAAGCCGCCGGGCTGGTGGGCCAGCCCGTCCCCACAGACATGGACAGCCGTTTCCGGATAATCTACCATGTGGGCGCCGGCTACGCCATCCCCAACGCCGAGGACACCCCCTACATCGAGGAACTGGCCCGGCAGGAGGGGATCCTGCTGGACCCCGTTTACACTGGCAAGGCTTGGGCCAAATTCCTGACGCTGGTGAAGGAGGGCTACTTCGATGGGCAGGAGCACATCGCCTTTGTCCACACCGGCGGTGCGGCGGCCCTGTTCGCTATGGAGTTAGGTTAAAGAGGGAATTTCATCCTCCCTTTAGATTCCCCCCCGCCTCGTCAGAACAAACTTCACTTTGTTTGGCCTGCCTGATGGCAGGCCGCATACCGTTTTGTTTGTTCTTCCTCTCCCCACGAAAACCGCTGTGCTGGGTTTTCGCGGGGGCCTATGTGCGGACTGGTGAACGCGCCTAAGGCGCGTAAGATGTGGTATTTTTGTCAGGCACATGTCCTGACAAAAATGATTGGAATCCCATACCGCCAAGGATACGGCGCCTCGCTTGCGTGGGACACTCGCACACTTGCGGGGTACAGCGTGTTTTTCATCAGGCACGGAAGGTAAATTGTCCCATAAGGGCAAGAGAAACTCCCCCCCCGGGGGATGTCCTGACGAAGACTGATCCAAATTTTCAACACCGTATACCATATCAATCTCCGCGGGGCAGGGTGGAAGGCTCTGCCCTGCGGATCGTGAAGGAGCATGACCCATGGAGTATTTTCCCGCGCCGCTGGAGGCGCTGGTCGAACAATTTGCCCGTCTGCCGGGGATCGGTGGAAAGACCGCCCAGCGGCTGGCCTTTCATGTACTGAGCCTGCCGGAGGAGGACGCTCAGGCGTTTGCGGACGCCATCGTTACCGCCAAGCGCACCGTCACCTACTGCCCCGTATGCCGCAATTTTACCGCCGGGGGGCTGTGCCCCATCTGTTCCTCTCCCAAGAGGGATAACTCTGTGATCTGCGTGGTGGCGGACCCACGGGACGTGGCGGCCATGGAGCGGGGCCGGGAGTTCAACGGCAAATACCATGTGCTCCACGGCGTCATCAGTCCCATGAACCACGTCGGTCCCGATGACATCGCCATCAAGCCACTGCTGGAGCGGGTGGCTCAGGGCGGTGTGGAGGAGGTCATCATGGCCACCAACCCGGACACGGAGGGGGAGGCTACCGCCATGTATATCGCCCGGCTTTTAAAGCCCTTTGAGGTCAAGGTGACCCGGCTGGCCTATGGCATCCCCGTGGGCGGCCATCTGGAATTTGCCGATGATGCGACCCTGGCCCGGGCTTTGGAGGGCCGGAGGGAGCTTTGATTTTCTGCCTTCTGTGATTTCGCTGGGAATCACAGTCGCTTTAAACCAATAAAATTGTGTACTTTTTTCGTTGCCTTTTGTTGACAGGGGCCTGCGGGTGTGTTACATTGTAACCATCTTGGAAAGCCTTGTGAAATCAGGAGAAATACCTACTATGACTTCTGTTATGTTCTTCACCTATTACTACTTTACTATGCACGCATAGTAAGGGTAATTTGTGTTGCAATCAAAAGGGCCCCCCAAGCCGATTTTTGCGCCGCACAGGTTACGCCTGTGGGGCGTTTTTTCATTCATCACTTATCATCAAAAACAATTTATAGGAGGAAACCGTTATGATCGTTGCGTTGAAGCCGGGTGTTACCCAGGAAAGCCGTGAACAGCTGATGGATTGGCTCCAGAATCTGGGGCTGCACATCCATGTATCCGAGGGCGAGTACCAGACCATTCTGGGACTGGTGGGTGACACCACCAAGGTGGATATGGATCTGGTAGCCAGTCTCGACATTGTGGATTCCGTAAAGCGGGTCACGGAGCCGTTCAAGTGCTGCAACCGCAAATTTCACCCGGAGGATACCGTGGTAGAGGTCGGCGATGTGAAGATCGGCGGCGGAAACTTCTGCGTCATGGCCGGTCCCTGCTCCGTGGAATCTGAGGAACAGATCGTGGCGGTGGCCAAGGCGGTGAAGGCCTCCGGGGCCAATATGCTCCGGGGCGGCGCCTTCAAGCCCCGCACCTCTCCCTATGACTTCGCCGGCCTGAAGGCCGAAGGTCTGGAACTGCTGAAGATCGCCCGGCAGGAGACCGGTCTGCCCATTGTCACCGAGATCATGAGCGTGGTGGACCTGCCCCTCTTTGAGGATGTGGATGTATTGCAGGTGGGCGCACGGAATATGCAGAATTTCGACCTTTTGCGGGAATTGGGCAAGCTCCGCAAGCCCATCCTCCTCAAGCGTGGCCTTGCCAACACCCTGAAGGAGCTGCTGATGAGCGCCGAGTACATCATGGCCAGCGGCAACGAGCAGGTCATCCTCTGCGAGCGGGGCATCCGCACCTTTGACGATTACACCCGCAATACTCTGGATCTGGCGGCGGTCCCCATGCTCCACGAGCTGACCCATCTGCCGGTCATCGTGGGCCCCAGCCACGCCACCGGCATCAACCGCCTGGTTTCCCCCATGGCTATGTCTGCCACCGCCTGCAATGCCGATGGCCTCATCATTGAGGTCCACAACGATCCCATCCATGCCCTGTGCGACGGTGCGCAGTCTCTGCGGCCTGAGCAGTTTGACGTTCTGATGGGCAAGATCCGCGAGATCCGGAAGGTCGTGACGGCATGACCGTCGGGATCGTGGGCCTGGGGCTGATCGGCGGCTCCTTTGCCAAGGCCTACCACGAGGCAGGCCATAGGGTCCTGGCCTTTGATACGGATCAGTCCGTTTTCGACTTTGCCGTTCTTTCCAGCGCGGTGGACGATCTCTTATCGGAGGAAAGTCTTTCCTCCTGCGACCTGATCCTGATCGCCGTCTATCCCTCCGCCGCTGTAGACTATCTGCGGCAGCACGGCGCGCATATCGGCCCGAAGCCGGTGGTCATCGACTGCTGCGGCACGAAGCGGCTGGTCTGCGACGCCTGCTTCCCGCTGGCGAAGGAATACGGCTTCACCTATCTGGGCGGGCATCCCATGGCGGGCACCCACAATTCCGGCTTCAAGTACGCCACGCCCACCATGTTCCACAATGCCCCCATGGTGCTGGTCCCGGCGGACCACAATGACATCGACCTGCTGAGCCGGGTCAAGAAACTGCTGGCTCCTGCGGGCTTTGGCCGGTTTTCCATTACCACGGCGGAACAGCATGACGAGATGATCGCCTTTACCTCCCAGCTGGCCCATGTGGTGTCCAACGCCTATATCAAAAGCCCCACGGCGGAACTGCACAAGGGCTTCTCCGCTGGCAGCTACAAGGATATGACCCGTGTAGCGTGGCTGGCCCCGGAAATGTGGGCGGAACTTTTTCTGGAAAACAAGGACTTTCTCATGGCGGAGCTGGATACCCTGATGGCAAACCTGCGCCAGTATCAGGATGCCATGGTACATAACGATCTCCCCGGCCTTGTCCGTCTGCTGGACGAGGGCCGGAAACGAAAAGAGGAGGTGGATGGCCGTTGACCACCATCCATATCGCGGCCTCCCGCGAGTATGACGTTGTCATTGAGCCGGGTCTGCTGACCCGGCTGGGGACCATGGCAGCGGAACTGGGCCTTGGCCGCCGGGCCGCCGTGATCTCTGACGACGCGGTGTTCGCCCTTTACGGCGCTGCCGCCGAAAAAGCTCTGACAGACGCCGGATTTCAAGTTGATCATTTTCTGTTCCCGCACGGGGAACAGCAGAAAAATCTTTCCACCTACGGACAGGTTTTGAATTTCCTCTGCGACCGCCGCTTCACCCGCAGCGATTTCCTCGTGGCGCTGGGCGGCGGCGTGGTGGGGGATCTGGCAGGCTTCGCCGCCGCCACCTATCAGCGGGGAATTCCCTATATTCAGGTACCCACCACGCTGCTGTCCATGGTGGATTCCTCCGTGGGCGGTAAGACCGCCGTGGATCTGGATCACGGAAAAAATCAGGCAGGCTGCTTCTATCAGCCCGCTCTGGTGCTGTGCGACCCCTCCCTGCTGAATACGCTGCCGGAGCGGGAATACCGGGCCGGGTGCGCCGAGATCATCAAATACGCCATGCTTTACAGTGAGGACTTTCTCCGGGAGCTGGAGAAAACCCCTGTGCGGGAGCAGTTCAAGCGGGTGATCTCCGTGTGTGTTGGCATGAAGCGGAATGTGGTCCGGGGAGACGAATTTGACCGGGGCCAACGGGCACTGCTGAATCTGGGCCACACCGTAGGCCACGCCATAGAATCTTGCAGCGGCTTCACCCTGCTCCACGGGGAGGGCGTCGCCATCGGCATGGCCATCATCACCCGGGCCGCCGTGGAAAAGGGACTTTGCGCCCCGGAGACGCTGCCCCGGCTGCTGGCCGCTTTGGAGCGGTATGGCCTTCCCGCGGAGACCGACTATCCCCTGACTGATATTCTGGCGGCGGCAGAGGCCGACAAAAAGCGCACGGACGATGTGACCAAATTCATCGTACCGGAGCAGGTGGGCCATTGCCGTGTGGAGCCGGTCCCGGCCGACGAGGTGGCCGGGTGGCTGAAGGCGGGAGGTCTGCGATGATCGAAATTCTTCAGCCCGGCTTCCGTACCGGAGCCGTTCACATCCCCGCCTCCAAATCTCAGGCCCACCGGCTGCTGATCTGCGCCGCTCTGAGCCAAAACGAGACGGTAATCCGCTGCCGTGGCATTTCCAGAGACATTGCCGCCACCGCGGACTGTCTCAACGCCCTGGGCGCTGAGATCTGGCTTCGGGGTGAGGACCTGACGGTGCGGCCCATCACCCAGAAGCCCCAGGGGACCCGTCATCTGCACTGTCAGGAAAGCGGTTCCACCCTACGGTTTCTTCTGCCGCTGACCGGCGTTTTGGAAGCAGACGCCGTGTTCCACATGGAAGGGCGGCTGCCGCAGCGTCCCTTGCATCCGCTGGATCAGGTCCTGACGGATCACGGCATGACCATCCGGCAGAACCATGACCTGCTCTACTGCGGGGGACGGCTCCGCCCCGGTGAGTTTTCTCTGCCGGGGGATGTGTCCTCCCAATATATTTCCGGTTTACTGATGGCTCTGCCACTGTTGAATGAGGGCAGCGCCCTCACCGTTACCGGTGGACTGGAATCCGCCGCTTATGTCACTATGACGGAGGACACCCTCCGCCGGGGCGGCGTCTCTCTGCGGAAAACCGGGGGGACGTGGCACATTCCCGGCGGACAGCGCCTTCGTTTCCCGGACCGCCTCACCGCCGAGGGAGACTGGTCCAATGCCGCCTTCTTCCTGTGTATGGGCGCCTTGTCCCCGGAGGGCGTCACTGTTCACGGACTGGATCTGGCCTCCTCTCAGGGGGACCGGGCCGTTTTGAACATTCTGGCCGCCATGGGTGCGCGTGTTTCCACGGAGAACGGCTCCGTAACGGTTCGTCGGGGAGAATTGAAGGGCGTGGCCATCGACGCCGGCCCCATCCCCGACCTGATCCCGGTGCTGTGCGTCACTGCTGCCGGGGCGGAGGGGGATACCCAGATCTTCAACGCTGGACGGCTCCGTTTGAAGGAATCCGACCGGCTCCGCACCACGGCTCAATTGCTGACAGCTCTGGGCGGCAGTGCGGAGGAACAGCCCAACGGCCTTTTGATCCACGGCACGGGCCGTCTGCGGGGCGGCATTGCCGATTCCTGCGGCGACCATCGGATCGCCATGTCCGCCGCCGTGGCAGCCTGTCTGTGCGAAAGCCCGGTCACTGTGCAGGGCATGGCCTGCGTTTCCAAGTCCTACCCCCATTTCTGGGAAGATTTTGACGCGTTGAAAGGAGGGGGCCTGTGAGCCGGTACGGAGAATTTCTGCATCTGACCATCTTCGGCCAGTCCCATGCCCCGGCCATCGGCATGATTTTGGAGGGTCTGCCTGCCGGGGAGACCATCGACATGGCGGCCCTTCAGACATTTTTAGACCGCCGTGCCCCTGGCCGCAACGATTGGTCCACCCCTCGGAAGGAGGCGGACCAGCCGGAATTTCTTTCCGGTCTGGTGGGGAACGTCACCTGCGGCGCGCCGCTTACCGCCATCATCCGCAACACCAACACCCGCTCCGGGGACTATGACGGCCTTTCCGTGGTGCCCCGCCCCGGCCACGCGGACTATACCGCCGGAGTGAAGTACGGCGGTCACGCAGATTTCGCCGGGGGCGGCGCGTTTTCCGGGCGGCTGACAGCCCCCCTGTGCATCGCCGGTGGCATCTGCCTGCAATTGCTGAAAAAGCAGGGCATTGAGGTCATCAGCCGCGTTGCCTCTATCGGCACGGTAGAAGACCCCGCCCCTTTGATCGTTTCCACAGCGGACAAGCCCTTCCCGGTGGTGAATGACGCCGTGGGCGCGGCCATGCGGGCGGAGATCGCCGCCGCCAAGGCGGAGGATGACTCCGTTGGCGGCATTGTGGAATGTGCTGTGCTGGGTCTGCCCGTGGGACTGGGCGGACCGCTGTTTGACGGCATGGAGGGCCGTATTTCCTCCATCGTCTTCGGCATCCCCGCTGTGAAGGGCATCGAGTTCGGCATCGGCTTCGGGGCCGCGCGGCTCCGTGGCAGCGAAAATAATGACCCCTTTGTGGTGGAAAACGGCACGGTCAGAACCACAACCAATCACTGCGGCGGCATTTTGGGCGGCATCACCAACGGGATGCCCCTGACCTTCCGGGCAGCGTTCAAGCCTACGCCGTCCATTGCCAAGGAGCAGCAAAGCGTGAATTTGAACACCCTGACCCCGGAAATTCTCCGGGTCCGGGGCCGTCATGACCCTTGCATCGTGCCAAGGGCCGTTCCCTGTATCGAAGCCGCGGTGGCCATCGCCGTATACGACGCCCTGTTGGGCCAGTCTTAAAAGGGAGGAATCTCTATGGAACTCAGTGATTATCGTGCCCGGATCGACCAGATCGACCGCCAACTGGTAGAGCTGTTTGCCCAGCGGATGAACACCGCCGCCGGCATCGCCGCCTACAAGAAGGAGCACGGCCTGCCGGTGCTGGACCCTGTCCGGGAGCGGGAAAAGCTGCTGGATGTAGCGGCACAGGCCCCGGAGGATATGCGGGATTACACCGCCTCTCTCTACACCATGCTGTTTGAACTGAGCCGCTGCTATCAGGGACGGCTGCTGGGGAGCACATCCCCACTGACCACGGAAATTCAGACCGCCATTGACCAGACGCCAAACCTGTTTCCCTCCAACGTGTCCGTTGCCTGTCAGGGTGTGGCGGGGGCCTATTCCCAGCTGGCCTGCGACAAGCTGTTCAAGCTGCCTCACATCATGTACTTCGCTTCCTTTGAGGCGGTGTTTGCCGCTATCGAAAGGGGATTGTGCCGCTACGGTGTGCTGCCGCTGGAAAACAGCACCGCCGGCAGCGTCAATGCCATTTACGATCTGATGATGAAGCACGATTTCCGCATCGTCCGCAGTGTGCGGCTGAAGGTGGACCACAATCTGCTGGTGAAGCCCGGCACCAAGCGGAGCGACATCACGGAGATCTACTCCCACCAGCAGGCCTTGAGCCAGTGCGAGCAGTATCTGCAAGCCTTCCCCGATGTGAAGGTCATCCCCTGTGAGAATACCGCCGTAGCCGCCCAGAAGGTGGCGGAGGGGGACGGCCACGCCGCCGCCCTGTCCTCCCGCTCCTGCATGAAGCTGTACGGGCTGGAATGCTTAGAGGCCGGGGTGCAGGATCAGGGCAGCAACTTCACCCGGTTCATCTGCATCTCCAAGAATCTGGAGATCTACCCCGGTGCGGACCGCACCAGCCTCATGGCGGTGCTGCCTCACGAGCCCGGCTCCCTGTGCCGGGTGCTCTCCCGGTTCTACGCCTTGGGCCTGAACCTGAACAAGCTGGAAAGCCGCCCCATGCCGGAGCGGAATTTTGAATTCATGTTCTACTTTGATCTGGAAACGCCGGTATACGCCCCGGAATTTTTGCAGCTCATGGGCGAGCTGCCCTCTCTGTGCGAGGAATTTTCCTATCTGGGCAGTTACAGCGAGGTGGTCTGATGCTGCGGTGCGGACTGCTGGGGGAAACGCTGGGCCACAGCTATTCCCCCATGATCCATCACGAGTTAGGGGAGTATGACTACCGGCTCTTTGAGGTCTCCAAGGAGGACTTGGATGCCTTTCTGTGCTCCGGCCGCTGGGACGGCCTGAACGTCACCATCCCCTACAAGAAGGCGGTGGTGCCCTACTGTGCAGAGCTGTCCGAGGCGGCGGAAAGACTGCAAAGCGTCAACACCCTCGTCCACCGTCCTGACGGTACGCTGTACGGCGACAACACAGACCTGTTCGGCTTTCTCTACATGGTTCGCAGCAGCGGCATCGACCCCGCTGGAAAAAAAGCGCTGGTACTGGGCAGCGGCGGGGCCTCCGTCACGGTGAAGGCCGCGCTGGAGCAACTGGGCGCTGACGTTACCGTCATTTCCCGCAGCGGTCCGGACGATTACGATCATCTGGACCGCCACGCCGACGCCCAGATCATCGCCAACACCACCCCGGTGGGAATGTATCCCCATAACGGTGCGGCGGCGGTGGATCTGCGGCGTTTTTCCCGCTGCGAGGGGGTGCTGGACATCGTTTATAACCCGGCACGGACCGCTCTGCTATTACAGGCAGAAGAGTTGGGGATTCCCCACGCTGGGGGACTTTCCATGCTGGTGGCTCAGGCCAAGCGCTCCAGCGAGCAGTTCACCGGCACGGCCATCGGCGATGAAGCCTTGGCGCGGGTGGAACGCGCTGTGAACCAGCGGCTGCGGAATATCATCCTCATCGGAATGCCCGGCAGCGGCAAATCCGCCGTGGCCGCCGCTCTGGGCAAAGCGCTGGACCGGGAGGTAGTGGAGGCTGACGAATTGATCGCCCAAAGGACTGGGATGTCCATCCCGGAGATCTTCGCCCAGTCCGGGGAGGAAACATTCCGGAAACTGGAAACAGAGGTTCTGGCGGAACAGGGCAAGCGCTCCGGCATCATCCTCTCCACCGGCGGCGGCTGCGTCACCCGGCCGGAAAACTACCCGCTGCTGCATCAAAACGGCACCATTTTCCGTCTGACCCGCGACCTTGCCAAGCTGCCAACGGAGGGCCGGCCCATTTCCCAAACCACAGACCTCGCTCAGCTTTGCGCCCGCCGGGAGCCGCTGTACCGCCGCTTTGCCGACGTGACGGTGTCCAATGACGGGGCGCTGGAGGTCACGGTACAAACCATTAAGGAGGCGCTGCTATGAAGCTTCTGGTCATCAACGGGCCCAATCTGAATCTGCTGGGCCTGCGGGAGCCTGCCATCTACGGCAGCCAGAATTATGAGGCCCTGTTGGCCCTCATCCGCACCGCTTGCGATGCCGAGGGCATCGAGGTCGGTTTCGTCCAGTCCAACCACGAGGGGACCATTGTGGACGCCATCCAGGCGGCCTACGGCGTCTATGACGGCATCATCATCAACCCCGCCGCCTACACTCACACCAGCATAGCCATTCTGGACGCGCTGAAGGCCGTGGCCATTCCCGCCGTGGAGGTCCACATCTCCGATGTGGACAGCCGGGAACCGTTTCGTCAGGTCTCCTACGCCGGCATGGCCTGCGTCAAGACCTATAAAGGCTTGGGGCTTCAAGGTTATGTGGAGGCTGTGAAATTTTTGAAAGACTACCTCAGCAAGTGAGCAAGCGCGCCTTCCGAAAGGAGGCGCGTTTTTCTGCTTTCCGGGGTGCTTTACAACCCGTTGGAAATCCAGTATGATAAGGAAAAGCCGTAAATCGCCAAGGGAGGTTCTCATGGATACACTGCTGCGTCAAATTCCAAAGGTAGACGACCTGCTCCGCCTGCCCGCCCTAAAAATGCTGGCGGCGGAGGTGGAGACCTCCGCCGTGACGGAGACGGTTCGCCGGACGCTGGACCGGCTCCGCGCCGATATTCTGGTGGGGACCGTCACAGAGCTGCCCTCCACGGAGGCCCTCTGCGCTCAAATCAGCGCGTCGTGCCGGGCATCCCGCCTGCCCTCCCTCCGGGGCGTTATCAATGCCACCGGGATCGTTCTGCACACCAATCTGGGCCGGGCCTGCCTGAGTGACCGCGCGTTAGCGGCAGCGAGGGAGGTCTCTCAGGGCTACTCCACCTTGGAATATGACCTGACAGCGGGGGAGCGGGGGCAGCGGTACGCCCATGTAGAGCCGCTTTTGTGCCGTCTCACCGGGGCGGAGGCCGCCATGGTGGTAAACAACAACGCAGCGGCAGTGCTACTGATCCTCTCCGCCCTCACCGCCGGAGGAGAAGTCATTACCTCCCGTGGAGAGCTGGTGGAGATCGGTGGCTCCTTCCGGATGCCGGATGTGATGGCCGCCTGCGGCGCGGTGCTCCGGGAGGTTGGTTCCACCAACAAGACCCGCCTTTCCGACTACGCCAACGCCATCAGCGAGCAGACCCGCGCCCTTTTGAAAGTCCACACCAGCAATTACCGCATCGTGGGCTTTACGGAGAGCGTGTCCCCCGCCGCCTTAGTGGAGCTTGGCCGCTCCCGCAGCATTCCGGTCATTGAGGACTTGGGCAGCGGCTGTCTTGTAGATCTGGCACCCTTGGGCCTCCGGGATGAGCCGACGGTTCAAGCGTCCGTAAAGGCCGGAGTGGATGTATTATCCTTCTCCGGGGACAAGCTGCTGGGTGGTCCCCAAGCGGGGATCATCGTGGGCAAGCGGCGCTGTATCGACCTTTTGAAGCGTCACCCTCTGGCCCGCGCCCTGCGGGTGGACAAGCTGACGCTGGCCGCCTTGGAAGCAACTCTGCAAGCATATGTGGACGGCACCGCCCTTCAGGAGATCCCGGTGCTCTCCATGCTGGCCCAAACACCGGAGGAGCTGCGCCAGCGGGCAGAGTCACTCTGCCGCCGCATGGGAGAGAGCGGCGTGACCGCCGAGGTGGTTTCCACGGAAAACCCGGTGGGGGGCGGGGCAGTCCCCACCCAGACGCTGCACTCCTTCGCCGTGGCTGTCGTCCCAAGGGACAGCGCCGCCGCACTGGAAGCGCAGCTACGGCAGCGGCCTGTACCCATCATCGTCCGTATCGCCCATGACCGGTGTCTGCTGGATATGCGGACTTTGTTCCCAGCGGATCTTGACGAGATCCTTCAGGCTTTTCGGGAGACCGCTTCATGAAACACGTCATCATCGGCACGGCGGGCCATGTAGATCACGGCAAAACCGTTCTGGTCAAGGCGCTCACCGGTACCGATACGGACCGTCTGGCGGAGGAAAAGCGCCGGGGCATTACCATCGAGCCGGGGTTTGCCAGACTGGACTGGCCGGACGGCACGCAAGCAGGGATCGTGGATGTGCCGGGCCACGAAAAATTCATCAAAAATATGCTGGCCGGGGCGGGGGGCATTGATCTTGCCATGCTGGTCATCGCCGCGGACGAAGGCGTTATGCCCCAGACCGTAGAGCATCTGGATATTCTGTCTCTCTTGGGTGTCCAAGGCGGCTTGGTGGTGTTGACCAAGGCGGAATTGGTAGATGATGACTGGTTGGAATTTGTTCGGAGACAGGCGTTGGAGCTGACCGAGGGCACCTTTTTAGAGGGTGCGCCCATTCTGTCAGTCTCCGCCGTCACCGGTCAGGGAATCCCGGAACTGCGGGACGCCCTGTACCGCTTGGTACAGGAGGCGCGGGAAAAAAGCGCGCTGGCACCCTTCCGGCTTCCCATTGACCGGGTCTTTTCCGTGGACGGCTTCGGCACCGTAGTCACCGGCACCCTTACTGAAGGGGCTGTCCGGGTGGGGGACGCAGTGGAGCTGGTTCCCTCCGGGCTGCAAAGCCGGGTGCGGACCTTGCAGGTCCACAGCGAAAGCGTGGACGCCGCCTACGCCGGTCAGCGGGCGGCCCTCAACTTGACAAATCTGCAAAAAACAGAGGTCCACCGGGGGGACGCGGCGGTAAGACCCAGCAGCGCCCGGCCTTCCCGGATGCTGGATGTGCGGCTCCGGTGTCTGAGAAGCGCCAAACGCACGGTTTTGAACGGCTCCCAGATCCATCTGTACCACGGGACCTCCGTTCATTTGGCAAAGGCGGTGTTGCTGGACCGGGACGAGCTGCGCCCCGGAGAAAGCTGCCTTGCCCAGCTGCGGCTGACGGAGCCGATGGCCGTCAAACAGGGGGATCGGTTTGTCATTCGATTTTACTCTCCAGTGGAGACCATCGGCGGCGGCAAGGTGCTGGACCCCCGGCCCCTTCGCCACAAACGGCATGACCCGGTGGTGCTGGACAACCTAATTCTCCGGGAACAGGGCTCCGGCAGTCAACGGCTGCTGCAAGCTGCGGAGGAATTCGGCGTTTCACTGCCGGATAGCAGCCAGTTGGCGGAGCGTTCCGGTCTGGACACTGGTACTGCTGTATCCTTGCTGGCAGACCTGCTGAATCAGGGAATGCTGGCGGAGCCGCTGTCAGGCCGCTACGCGGCGGCCTCGGCGCTGGACACCCTCTGGGACCGCTGCCGGGAATTGCTGTCCGCCTACCACCAAAAGCACCCCCTTCACGCCGGGATGCCCGCCGCCGAGCTGCGGCAAAAGCTGTTCCGGCAGATCACTCCCGTTGAGGGCGATGCGCTTTTGGAGGTTTTTCGGGCGGAGGGGCGGATGAAACGCGCCGAAAACCGTTGGGCGCTGGCGGAGTTTTCCATTCGGCTCACCAAGCGGCAAACCGCCCTCCGGGACGCGCTGTTGGAGCGCTTCCTCCGGGGTGGCCCGGAGCCGGACACCATCGAAGCGGTGCTGGACAGTATTCCTCCGGAGCGCCGGGAGGAGGCTCGTCAGGTGCTGGAAAGCCTGCTCACCGGCGGAGAGCTGGTACGGCTGTCACCGGAGCTGTGCTGGCACCGGGAGGTGTTCCAAAAGGGGCTGGATATCTTGCGGACACTGTGTGCTGACCACGGCGCTGTCACGCTGGCAGAGGTCCGGGACGCTTTCGACACCACCCGGAAATACGCATTGCTGTTTTTAGAAGCCTGCGACCGACGGAAGATCACGGTTCGAGAGGGCGACTGCCGCCGCCTGAAGCTCAAATTTCATGACTGACATACCGCCGGAGCGTTGCTCCGCTTCGGCGGTGGTCAGCTTCAAAGGAAATATGGGGGCAGATAGGTGCTGGTGTGCCTCCCGGTCTTCAAAACCGGTGCGGACGGCGAACAGCCGCCCGGATGAGTTCGATCCTCATATGCCCCCGCCAAAACCAGCCTGCCGCCCTTTGGGGCGGCGGGCTGGTTTATTATCTGCGCCTGTTCCGGCCGAATCAGTTAAAAAAGCGGTGGGCAACGCCCACCGCTTTTTAATAAGCTTTTTAGTCCCGGACCTTGTCGAATACATCCGTAATGCTCTTTTCAGGTGCGGGGGTAGCCAGAGAGACCACCACCAGCACGATGCAGTTGACAACAAAGGCGGGCATCAACTCATAGATGTCCCAGATGCCGCCGAGAGGCCGGACGCAGAATTTCCATGCAAAGATCATCAGACCGCCGGCCACCAGACCTGCCAGCACACCCTGCCGGTTGCTGCGTCTCCAGAAAAGGGCGAACAGCACAGCGGGGCCAAAGGTTGCGCCGAAGCCGGCCCATGCGAAGGAGACGATCTTGAACACGTTGCTGTTGGGGTCCGCCGCCAGGAAGATGGCGATAAACGCGATCACCACCACCGTCAAACGGGCGGCCAGCATATTCTGCTTGGAAGTCAGCTTGACGCCGAACACATCCTGCAATACGTTTTCAGAAAACGCGGAGGCCGCCGCCAAAAGCTGAGAGTCCGCCGTGGACATGGTAGCCGCCAGAATACCTGCCAGAATACAGCCGGCCACAATGGCAGGCAGCAGACCGTAAGAGGAAAGCAGGTCAGACAGCCGGACAATGACCGTCTCCGTGGCGCTGCCCTCCAGCATGGGGATGCGGCCCACGCTGGACACGGCATGGCCCACGATGCCAATAAACACGGCCACGGCCATGGAGATCACCACCCAGATGGAGGCGATCCGGCGGGAGAGCTTCAGCTCATCCTCGTGGCGGATGGCCATAAAGCGCACCAGAATGTGGGGCATGCCGAAGTAGCCAAGGCCCCAGGCCAGCATGGAAACAATGCGGATCAGACCGTAAGGCTCCGCCTGGCCGGAGGCGGCGTTATAGGTCTGACCAAAGCTCAGAAAACCGGGAAGGCTGCTGGCATGAGCCAGAACAGCATCCATACCGCCGGCCTGCACAATGCCGAACACCACGATGACGCACAGGGCGACGGTCATAATCACAGACTGGATCAGGTCCATAGTGGCGACGGCGCTGAAGCCGCCCACGGAAGTATAGCTGATGATGACGATGGCGCCCACGATCACAGAAAGCATGTAATTCCAGCCGAACAGGCTGTTGAACAGCTTGCCGATCGCCGCCAGACCGGAGGCCACATAGGGCACGAAGAACACCAGAATGATGAGAGAGGCGATACCCATAATGATGGGCTTTTTCTCCCCGTAGCGCTTGGAGATAAAGCTGGGGATGGTGATGGCGTCCAACTCCACGCTGTAACGCCGCAGGCGGCGGGCCACCAGCAGGAAATTCAGATAGGTGCCGATGGCAAGGCCGATGGCGGTCCAGCTTGCGTCCGCCACGCCGCTGAGATAGGCGAGGCCAGGGATACCCATAAGCAGATAGCTGCTCATATCGCTGGCCTCCGCGCTCATGGCCGTGACCAGGGGGCCCATGCCCCGGCCGCCGAGGTAAAAGCCTTCAGCGCTCTTCTTGCTTCGTTTACCGATCATCACGCCGGTGAAAATCACCAGACAGAGATACAAAATGATCGTTGTCATGATCGCGATCTGTGCGGATGTCATACAATACTCTCTCCTTTAACACTTCAATGCTTGGTATCATACCACAACGCAAACAAGAATGAAATACAGAACGCCGTATAGAATCAATTCTATACGGCGTTTCTTATAATATCAGATTTTTCTTTATATTTCAACAGTTTTATACTGTACAGAAAGATGGAATACTTGAAAAACAAAAAATAAGATTTATTCTCCGACTCGGAAACTCTCCAAAAACAGGGGCGTCATCTTCTCCGCATAGGCCACCAGCGAGTAGTCTCCGCCGCACAGACACCAGTCGTAAAGCTGCGCCCGTTCCCACATGGCGAAGGCCCGGACGATCTCCTCCTGAGCCAGACCGGGGCGGAATTCGCCCCGCTCCGCACCCTGACGGACGATCTTTTTCAGCAAGCGGAAGTAGACCCGGCTCCGGTCCAGCAGGTGCTTTTCTCCCCGCGCCAGCAATTGGGTGGACAGCAGACGGGTCAGCAGGTCGATGGACACGCTGGACTCGATCATCACATACAGCTCATGGTTGATATAGGCCAGCGTCTCGATGGCACCCTTCTCCGGGTCCAGCGTGGGCATCAGGTCCTCGTATTTTTCGTCGAACACATAGGCCAAGGTGCCCATCAGGGCGTCCTTGCCGTCAAAATAATGGTAGAAGGAGCCTTTGGAGGTGCCGGATTCAAAAACGATATCCTCTACTGTGGTGCCGTCATATCCCTGCTCATAAAAGAGCTTCCAAGCGGCGGAGATGATCCGTCCCCGGGTATTGCGGCTGTTTCGTTTTGCCATGGCGTTGTCCTCCCTGCAATGTAGCTGTGAAAATTTTACAATGAAACCCGGCAAAAAGCAAGGGCCGGGGCCGGAACGGTCCGCTTTTGGGCAGATGTTTACACTTTACCCATTGAACCCGGCGGTTCCACACCGTATAATGGAGAAAAGCGAACGATCACCGGGAGAACCCTCCCGCAGCCATATTTGAAAGGAGAATTCTATGGAAACCATGCTGAACGTCACCGTGAACGGCACGATACACCAGTATCCCTACGGAACCACTTACCGCGCCATCGCCGCGGAATTTCAGGAGAACTATCCCCACCAGATCCTGCTGGTAAACCGGGACGGCAAGCTCCGGGAGCTGCAAAAGACCGTAAAGCGGAACTGCTCTCTCTCCATGGTCACCGCCGCCGACAAGCCGGGCCGCCAGACCTATGAGCGCAGCGCCATTCTCCTGATGCTCAAGGCATTTTATGACGTGGTAGGCCGGGAGCAGATGGAACACGTCCGGGTGGAATTTTCCCTGAGCAATGCTCTGTTCTGCCGGGCCAGAGGCAGCTTCACGTTGGATAACACCCTGCTGCACCGGATCGAGGACCGGATGCGGGAGCTGGTCCGTCAGGTCCTGCCCATTGAAAAGCAGTCTGTGGATATCGAAGACGCCGCGGCCTTTTTGACAGAAAACGGCATGGAGGATAAGGCCCGGCTCCTGAAATACCGCATCAGCTCCCGGGTCAATCTTTACACGTTGGACGGCTTCACTGACTATTTCTACGGCTACATGGTACCGGACACCGGTTATCTTCAGTGGTTTGCTCTGGAGCTGTTTGAGGATGGCTTCATCCTCCGCCTGCCGTCGCTGGAGGAACCGGAGCAGGTGGGTAAGTTCACGCCCTCTATGAAGGTGTTTCAGGCCATGCATGACGCCGAGGATCGCTCCGCCGCCATGTATATCTCCAACGTAGGGGAGATGGATGACATGATTGCTGAAGGCAACGCCACCCAGTTGATTTTGGCCCACGAAGCCCTGATGGAAAAGCGAGTGGGTGACATTGCCGAGGAGATCGCACGGCGGAAGGACGTCCGCTTCGTGATGATCGCCGGTCCCTCCTCCTCTGGCAAAACCACCTTCTCTCACCGGCTGTCCACCCAGCTGATGGCCTGCGGCCTGCAGCCCCATCCCATCGCCACAGACAACTACTTCCGCAACCGGGAGGACACCCCCAGAGATGCCAACGGCCAGTACGATTTTGAGGGACTGGGCGCTATGGACGTGGAGCAGTTCAACAGCGATATGAGCCGTCTGCTGAAGGGCGAAACGGTGGATATGCCCACCTTCAACTTCAAAAAGGGCGTCCGGGAATACAACGGTGAAAAGCTGACGCTGGGAGACGGCGACGTACTGGTGATCGAGGGCATCCACTGCCTGAACGACGAATTTTCCCACTCTCTGCCTAAGGAGAGCAAGTACAAAATTTACATCAGCTGCCTGACCACCCTGAATATCGACGATCACAACCGTATTCCCACCACCGATGCCCGGCTCCTCCGCCGCATCGAGCGGGACGCCCGGACCCGGGGCTACGGTGCTCAGGCCACCATCAAAATGTGGCCCTCCGTCCGCCGGGGCGAGGAACAGAACATCTTCCCCTATCAGGACAGCGCCGATACGGTGTTCAACTCCTCCCTCATTTACGAAACCGCCCTGCTGAAGCCCTATGTGCAGCCGCTGCTGTTCGGTGTGCCCCGGGGCAGCGACGAATATCTGGAAGCCAAACGTCTCTTGAAGTTCTTGGACTATTTCCTGCCAGTCCCGGCAGATGACGTACCCCAGACCTCCCTGATGCGGGAATTTGTAGGCGGCGGCATTTACAAGACGTGATCTCCATTTGCAGACAATTTCATCCGATCTATCTGATCCCCGGCGGACACACTCTGTGTCCGCCGGGTGTGACTGTCAATAAAGTGATAAATTCTCCGCGACGGTAAGGAAGGGTGTGCGCGGGAAACCCAAGAAGGGTGTCCTGCGCCATTAAAATCTT